>OBIE01000040.1_pt1 | contig 37343 bp, 28 predicted proteins | sample 1502331 | NCBI WGS metagenome assembly OBIE01 (sample SAMN02324088, study PRJEB22366) | soil metagenome | biome: mixedwood plains | place: Canada | collected 2009-09
ACCCTGCCGCTTACCGGATACCTGTCCGCCTTTCTCCCTTCGGGAAGCGTGGCGCCATTCGCCATTCAGGCTGCGCAACTGTTGGGAAGGGCGATCGGTGCGGGCCTCTTCGCTATTACGCCAGCTGGCGAAAGGGGGATGTGCTGCAAGGCGATTAAGTTGGGTAACGCCAGGGTTTTCCCAGTCACGACGTTGTAAAACGACGGCCAGTGAATTCAGATCTCAAATAATGATTTTATTTTGACTGATAGTGACCTGTTCGTTGCAACAAATTGATGAGCAATGCTTTTTTATAATGCCAACTTTGTACAAAAAAGCAGGCTGGATCCACCGCCGCTCGTCATCCCCGGATCGACCACGGTCCTGGGACTGCCCGTGCATCCGATCGATCTCGCCCGCGCGGTGCAGATCGGCGTGCGCGCGGTCGCCGAGGGCCGGCGGCTCCGGATCGCGGTCACGAACGCGAACAAGTGCTACCTCGCGGCGCGTGACCCCGAGCTCCGGGCGTTCCTCGAGGGCGCCGACCTGGTGGTCCCGGAGACCGCGGTCGTCTGGGGTGCCCGTGTGCTCGGCCGACAGGGAGTCGCGCCCGTGTGGGGCGCCGTGCTCGCCGGCGAGCTCCTCGCGCAGGCGGACCGCCTCGGGTGGTCCGTGTACCTGGTCGGCGCGCGCGCCGAGATCTGCGATCGGGCCGCCGCCGTCGTGCGCACGCGCTTCCCGGGGCTGAACCTCGCGGGCCATCATCACGGCTACCTGAGCGATCCGGCCACGCGCGCCGCTGTGGTCGGCGACCTCGTCCGCGTGCGGCCCGACCTGCTTCTCGTCGGGATGGGCAGCCCCGTGCAGGAGCGGTTTCTCGCCGGCCTACCCGACGATGCCGCTCCCCGGATCTCGATCGGCGTCGGCGGGACCTTCGACGTGCTCGCCGGCGTCCGCGAAGCGGCCCCGACGTGGATTCGCGGCACGGGCTTCGAGTGGCTGTGGCGCTCGGCTCAGGATCCGCGGAAGCTCGCGCGCTATCTGGTCGTGAACCCCTGGTTCGTCGGGGCCGTGCTGCGCGAGCGCCTGCTCGGTCCGCCGGGCGAGAGCTCCCTTTGAGCTCCGGGCTCGCGCCGTGATGAGCTGCGGACGCGGCGCCGCCGCCTCCGGCGTCAGCGCCTTCCGCCTGGGGCGGAGCGGCAGGCTTCGCCTGCCGGCGTCCTCGCTTCGCCCGGCGTGAGACTCGAGGCTTCGTCCGACAACGTGGCGCCGGTCGTCGGCGCGCCTCCGCTGGGGACCACGGCGTGGAGCGACGCCGCCCTGCGGCTGGACCGCTGGATCTCGACGCGCGACATCAGGGGCTGGGATCCGTACGACGCGCTGGCCTCGCCGCTCGTGCGCGCGCTGACGCTCGGCACCCGCCCGGCCCGGATCGCGTGGACGCAGCTGCTGCGCCGCTCGCCGCTCCAGCTGCGCGCGCTCCTGGGCGTGCCCACCCTCGAGAATCCCAAGGCGATCGCGCTGGTGCTCGAGGGACGTCTGCGCCTGGCCGCGCTGCACGCGGGCAACGTGCTCGAGCTCGTCGAGCGTCTCGAGGGTGCACGGGCGAGCGGCGGCGGCTGGGGCTACGCGTTCCCGTGGGCGAACCGGGACGCGTGGGTACCGGCCGGGACGCCGAACGCGGTCGTGACCGCGTTCGCCGGACAGGCGCTGCTTGCCGCGGACGCCGCCGGGGTTCGGGTGAGCGAGGACGCGCTCGCGAGCGCCGGCGAGTTCGTCACGAACCGCCTGGCACGAATCGAAGGGCCGGCTGGATCGTTCTGCTTCGGATACACGCCGCTGGACCGACGGGCGGTCCACAACGCGAGCGTGCTCGCCGCCGCCCTCCTCGCGCGTCTGGCCCGGCGTCTGGACCGGCGGGAATGGGACGACGACGCGATCGCCGCCGCGCGGTTCACGCTCGCGGCGCAGCGAGCCGACGGCTCCTGGCCGTACGGGACCACGGCGCGCAACGCGTGGGTGGACAGCTTCCACACCGGCTACGTGCTCGTCGCTCTGGACGAGCTCACGCGCGCCCTGGACTGGGACGAGCCGGCCGCGGCCGTGGAGCGCGGCTTCGAGTATTGGAGCGAAACGTTCCTGATGCCCCCGGCCGTGGCCCACCGGCCCGGACGGCCCTACCCGGTGGACATGCACGCGGTCGCCCACGCCGTGCTCACCCTGCTGCGCTTCCGCGACCGCGTTCCGGGCGCGCTCGACCGCGCTCGGGCACTCGGCACGTGGGCGCTCGACGAGATGCGGGCCCCCGACGGCTCCTTCCACTACCTCCGGCACCGGACGCACGTGAACCGACTGCCGTATCTGCGCTGGGTGCAGGCTTGGATGTTTCGCGCGCTCGCCGAGCTGGCCGTCGTGGACGGAGGAGCCGGCTGATGTGCGGGATCGTGGGATCGGTCGGCGCTCCTCAGCCCCGCGGCCGCGTCGAGGAGGCGGTGAGGAGGCTCGCGCATCGCGGTCCCGACGACGTGGGCATCGAGCGGCACGAGACCGCCGCCGGCGAGGCGTGGCTCGGCTTCCGACGGCTCGCGATCCAGGATCCGAGTCCGGCGGGTCATCAGCCCATGGCCGACGCTTCCGGCCGGCTGCGCATCGTGTACAACGGCGAGGTCTACAACTTCCGCGCGCTGCGGCGCGAGCTCGAGGGCAAGGGGCACGCGTTCCGGACGGGCACCGACACCGAGGTCCTGCTCGCCGGCTGGAACGAGTGGGGAGCCGAGCTGCTGCCGCGGCTCGTCGGCATGTTCGCGTTCGCGCTGCTCGATGTGGTCTCGGGCGAGCTCGTCCTGGTCCGCGACCGCCTGGGCATCAAGCCGCTGTACTTCACCCAGGGGGCGCGCGGCTCGGTCGCGTTCGCCTCCGAGGTCAAGGCGCTGCTGGCGCTGGACGGCGTGGAGCCGAGGGTCGATCCGGTCTCGCTCGCGCGCTTCCTCACCTTCCTGTGGGTGCCGCCGCCCGCGACGCTGCTCGAGGGCGTCGTGCAGCTCGCGCCGGGCGAGGCGGCCCGCTTCCGCGGCGGCCGGGTGGAGCGGTGGCGGTGGTGGACGCTGCCGCCGCGCGAGGGCGCGCGCCCGACCGACGCCGACGCGATCGACCGGCTCGACGGTCTGCTGCAGGAGGCGGTGCGCGACCGGCTCGTGAGCGACGTCCCGCTCGGCGCGTTCCTGTCCGGCGGCGTCGACTCGACGCTGGTGGTCGCGCTCATGCGCGCGGCCGGCGTGCCGCGCGTGACCACCCAGACCGTGGTGTTTCCGCGCGGGGATCGGCGCTACCAGATCGAGGACGAGGACGCGCCCTGGGCGCGCTCGGCGCGCGACCACTTCGGCGACCTGGACTACCACGAGCAGACGCTCACCCCCGACGTCGCCGCCCTGCTGCCCCAGATGGTTTGGCACCTGGACGATCCGGTCGCGGATCCGGCCGCGATCGCGACCTATCTGATCTGTCGCGCCGCGCGCAGCACGGCGACCGTGATGCTCTCCGGGATGGGCGCGGAGGAGCTGTACGCCGGCTATCCGCGGCACCGCGCGGTCCTGCTGGCCGAGCGCTACCGGATGCTTCCGGCGCTCCTGCGCGAGCACGTGGTCGAAGAAGTCGTCGGGCGGCTCCCCGCGTCGCGCCCGGGTCCGCTCATGCGCTTCGCTCGGAACGCGAAGAAGTTCGTGCGGGGCGCCGCGCGGCCGTTCGAGGAGCGCTACCTGAGCTACCTTTCCTATTATGACGACGACGAGCTCGGGCGGGTGCTCGAGGCGCCGGCGGGCGATCCGTGGGGACGCCACCGGCAGCTCCTCGGCGAGAGCGAGGGGATGGACCCGGTCGCGCGCATGAGCCGCCTGGATCTGCAGACCTTCCTGCCCGGGCTCAACCTGGCCTACACGGACCGCGCCTCCATGGCCGCGTCGGTCGAGGTCAGGGTGCCGCTGCTCGACCACCGCGTGGTCGAATACGTGGTCGGCCTGCCCTCGGACATGAAGCTGCGCGGCGGCGAGTCGAAGTGGATCCTCAAGCAGGTGGCGCGCCGCCACATCCCCGCCGAGATCGTGCGCCGGCCCAAGGCGGGCTTCGCGGCGCCCGTGCGCGCCTGGGTGCAGGGTCCGCTGCAGCCGATGATCCACGAGCTGCTGGGGCGCGACCGTCTGCGCGCGCGCGGATGGCTCGACCCCGACGGAGTGTGGGACGTGATCGAAGCGCAGTGGAGCGGCCGCGAGGACAACGCGCTCCGCATCTGGGCGTTCCTGACGCTCGAGCTGTGGGCGATGACCTTCCTCGACCGGGACGGGTCGGCGCCGGTCGCGGCCGACGTGCGCGCCCCCGCGCCCCAGGCGGTCGCGTGTTGAGGGACACGGCCACGCGCTCGGCCGCCGGGCCGCCGGACCTCTCCGTCGTCATCGTCACCTGGAACGTGCGCGAGATGGTGGTCGACTGCCTGCGCAGGGTCGCGGAGCGGTCGGGCGCGCTCGACGTCGAAGCGATCGTGGTGGACAACGGCTCGAGCGACGGCACCGTGCGCGCCGTGCGGGCCGCCTACCCGCGCGTGACCGTGATCGCGAACGGCGGGAACGTGGGCTTCCCGGCCGCCAACAATCAGGGATTGGGGCACGCCGCCGGGCGCCACGTTCTCTTCCTGAACCCCGATACGGTGGTCGGCGAGGGGGCGCTCGAGGCCTGCGTCGCCGAGCTCGACCGGGACGCCTCGGTGGGCATGGTCGGGTGCCGGCTCATGTACCCGGACGGGCGCGTGCAGAACGAGGGGGCGCGGCGCGACTACCGGCTCCGCCACCTGCTCTACGAGGCGCTGTACCTGCACGAGATCTTCCCGCGCAGCGGGATCTTCGCGGATCAGCTCATGGGCGGCTGGGACCACCGCGACAGCCGCGACGTGGAAGCGATCAGCGGCGCGTTCATGATGGTGAGGTCCGAGGTCGCGCGCGCTCTGGGCGGCCTTCCGAACGACCTGTTCATGTACCACGAGGATCTGGCGTTCGCGCTGCGCGTGCGGCGCGCCGGCTGGCGCATCCGCTACCTCGGCCACGTCGAGACCGTCCACTACGGCGGCGCGTCGCGAAAGCGCAGCACGTCGCCGCTGAGCCTGCTCGAGGGCGAGGTGCGCGTGCGCCTGATCCGCGAGCGCGGGGGTGCGGTCCGGGCGGCGCTCGCTCGGCCCCTGTTCGGCGTCCGCTCCGTCGGTCGCCTGGCCGCCGCCGCCGTCGGCACCGTGATGCCCGGGCTCCGCTCGCTCAAGGAGGAGCGTCCCAAGGCGTTCGACGTGCGCGTGCACGCGACCCACCTGCTCTGGTCGGTCGCGCCGAGCGTCGCCGAGCGGCTGCTGCCCCGCGCGGACGAAGCGGACGTCGCGGTGGTGCTCATGCCGCGGACGCGACCGCCGGTGGGCGCCGGGCGGCCGTGAGCCCCAGCCCGCCCGACGCCGAGCGCCTGCCGCTGCTCCTCGTCGTCGGCCCGGTCCCGCCCCCGCCGCACGGCACCTCCGTGTACGTGCGCATGCTGCTCGACAGCCCTCTGGTCGCGCGGCGCTGGCGGGTCGCCCATCTCGACACCTCGGATCGCCGCTCGCTCGAGAATCTCGGCCGGGTGGATCTGGGCAACGTGCGGCTGGGCCTCGTCCATGCCTGGCGGCTCGCGGCGTGGCTGGTGCGCGACCGCCCGCGCGTCGTCTGGATTCCACTCTCGCAGAACGCGCCCGCGTACCTCCGCGACGCGCTGTTCATCGTGCTGGCTCGAGTCGGGGGGGCGCGCGTGGTGGGTCATCTCCACGGCGGCTGGTTCCACGAGTTCCATCGGCGCGCCGCCCTCCCCCTCCGCTGGTTGGTCCAGGGGACGTGCAGGCTGCTGTCCGCCGCGTGGGTGCTGGGGCCCGCCCTCCGGGAATGCTTCGCGGGGCTGGTCCCGGGTCCGCGTGTCCGCGTGGTGCCGAACGGAGTGCCCGATCCGGGTGCGGGGCCGCGTCCACTCGATCGTGCCCGACCCTTCACGGTCCTCTACCTGGGCCAGCTGTCGCAGCCGAAGGGCGTCGACGACCTGATCGCCGCGTTCGCATCGCTCCCGGCGGCGGACGCCCGCCTGACCATCGCGGGGGAATGGCTGACGCGCGCCGACGAGCGCCGGATCAGGGCGGCGATCGCGGCGTCGCCGGCCCGCGCGCGCATCGAGCTGATCGGGACGGTGGACGCGGCCGGAAAGGCGCGCTGCCTCGAGGGCGCCGACGTCCTGGTGCTGCCCACCCGGCAGCCCGAGGGTCAGCCGCTCGTGGTCCTCGAGGCCATGGCCGCCAGCCTGCCGGTGATCGCTACTCGGCGAGGGGCGATCCCGGACATGGTCCACGACGGCATCACCGGTGTGCTCGTCCCGGAAGCCGATCCCGCCGGGCTCGCGAGCGCGCTCGAGCGGCTCGAGCGCGACCGTGCGCTCGGCGCGCGCCTCGGCCAGGAAGGTCGGCGGCTGTGGGCGCGCGCGTTCACCGCGGAGCAGGCGATGGCGCGCGTGGCGGAAGAGCTCGAGCCGTTCTCCGGTCGGCCGCTGGCCGGCACGGCGAGCGACGCGTTCGTGGCGTCGGGCAGCTCGGTCGCGTCGTGAAGGCCACGCTCGCGCTGCTGCTGGCTCTGGCGGCGGCGGCGGCGATCCCACGGTTCGGCCAGCGCGAGAACCCATCGGCGGCGGTGTCGGATTCGGACTACTACCTGGACATGGCCGCGGTCTTCGCCGGAGAACGAGCGGCCTTCAACCCGGAATGGTCCGCTCCGGGGCACACGGGCGCGCACCACTACGCCCGGCCGCTGCTGCCCTTCCTCGCGGGCTGGACCGCACGAGCGATCCCGGGGCTCGGCGTGCGCGCGGCGTTCAGCGTGGTGAACGTGCTCGCGGCGTGGCTCATCGCGGCGCTCCTCTATCTCGTCGTCGCGCGCAACACCACGGACGTGCGGCACCCCTGGCTTCCGTCCGCGCTCTTCCTCACCGGCTTCCCGCAGGTGAACTGGGGCTATCACATCCTCACCGACACGCTGGGCTACGCCACGGCGTTCGCCGCCGCGGTGGTCGCGTGGTCGATCCTCCGGCCCGGGCCGGATCGCGGAGAGCGGGCGGGCTCGGCGGTCTGGCTCCAGCTGCTCGGACTATTCGCGCTGCAAACGCTCGCCCTCCTGGCGCGCGAGACCGCGTGGATCGTTCCCGTCCTCGTCGCTTGGCTCCTGATGCGCGGGCGCGAAAACCGATTCGGTCTCGGCGTGGTCGTCCTGCTGGTCGTGCTTCTGGGAGCGCTTCCGTGGGTGACCTACGTGCGCGGCTCGGGGGTCCGCCCGATCGCGATTCCCTTCGATCCGAGGATCTGGCTCGCCCCCGGCTACGCGCTCGACTTCGTGGTGAAGTCGGCGGTCGCGTTCCACCTGGCGTGGGGGGTGGCGGCCCTCGGCATGCGCGGCGGGGGGCTCGCCCGCGCACCCGCGCTGCTGGTGGGGTGGGCCGTCGGTGCGCTGCTCTACATGGGCGCCGGCTACGCGCACAACTCGCTCGCCGGGGTGGGCTATCCGCTGCGGCTCAGCTGGGCGCTGTTCCCGCTCGTGCTGTTCCTGGCCGGCGTCGGGGCCGAGCGGCTCTCCCGCGGCCGCGATGCCCGCGTCGTCGCGCTCGTCCTGGTCGTCGTGAACGCCGCCATCGCGGTGGGTGGCACCTTCCTCGACCCCGGGACCAGCGGACTGACCGCGCCGGCCCTCATGGCGCGGTAGCGAGCAGCTCCGAGGTCGAGGGCGGGGGAGCGATCGCTTCGGGCGCGACCGCGGAGGTCGATCGGGCGCGACCCAGCGCGACGCAGCCGGCGCAGAGGAACGCCAGGTACTGCGTGAACGGCGCGTAATAGTCGAACGCGTTGTCGGTGGTCGCGATCACCGCGAGCGCGGCCAGCCCCGCGAGCGCCGGCATCGCCAGCTCCTGACACAGCGGGTCCGTCTTGCCGTCGCGCGCGGCGCGGACCACGGCACGCGTCCATCCGGCCATGGCGAGGATGAAGAGGACGAATCCGACGATGCCCACGTCCACGGCGAGCCTGAGGTACTCGTTGTGCGGCGCGCCCTCGCCGAGCGTCGCCACGAGCGCGGCGCTCGCCGCGCCGAGCCCCGATCCGATGAGCGGGCTCTGCAGGAACACCACCCACAGGATGCCCCACAGCGTCTCGCGCCCCTGCCAGTTCACGGCCTCGTAGAGCGCGACGGGGTCGGCCATCAGCGTGAGGAGCTGCCCCCCGGTGGGGACGTATCCGAACGTGCGCTCGAGCACCCCCCGAATCACGAGCGCCCCGATGAGCAGACCCACCCCCACCATCGTGAGCAGCGCGCGCATGCTCCGGTCCACCACGGCGGCATAGATCGCGGCCACGCCCACCGCGACCAGGGACGCGAGGAAGGTGATGCGCGTCAGCGTGAGCGCCATCCAGACCAGCGCCACGGAGCCGAGCAGCAGGTAACGGACGTGACCGCGAGTCCGGAACCTCGCCACGCAGATCAGCAGGATCGTGAGCAGGTAGAACGAGAACGGATTGTGGTGGCTCCCGGGTCCGGACACCCGCAGCACCTGACCCGCCTCGACCGCGTAACCTCCGTTCGCGACCACGAACGGGTTCAGCAGCAGGATGATCGTGGCTCCCCACAGCGCCGCGTCCGCGAGCCCGCGCACCTGCCCCGGCGTGCGGTCGGCCCCGGCCACGACGAGGAACAACAAGAGTGGATAGGTGACCTTGAGCAGCAGCCTGAGCCCCTCCAGCCGGTCGGGGGAGATGGCGAGCGTCGCTGCCGCCCAGAGCAGGAAGAGCGTATACCACCGCGCTTCGGGGGCGAGCAGGCCGCGGAGAAGGTCGCGGCGGGTGAGGATCACGGTCCCGAGCCCCGCGGAAATCCCGATCAGTCGGATCCCGCTCATGTCGAGGCCGCCGAGCGCCGGGAGCAGTCCGCGCGCTCCACCCGTCAGGAACGCCAGGTCGACCGGACCGAGCACGAGCATCACCCCGACGACGACCACGGGCCAGGCGAGCGTAGCCGCGATCATCGCGATGCCGAAGACGGCGCCGGCGGCCAGCAGGGGGCTCGCGGCCAGGCCGAAGCCGGTCACGAGCAGGGCGAGCAGGAGGAGGGCGCTCGCGGGGAGGCCCCCGGGGAGGGATGAAAGCCGGCTCACGTCCGAGTCTATCTACAGTCGAAGACAGCGAGCAAGCTCGTAGCTTGATCCCCCCCGGAGGCGCGGGTACCTTCGGGAATCGTGAGCAAACATTTGATATCCACCGCTGTCGCGGTCCTTTTTCTTAGCGCCCTCGACTCCGCCACGGCGCAGACCACCCCGGCCGAGGCCCCCCCGGGATCGGAGGCGATTCGGCCGGGCGATGTCGTCAAGCTCACGGTGCTGCGGGACAAGGATCTCTCGGGCGAATTTCCCGTGAACCAGTTCGGTACCGTCGTCCTCCCGCTGGTCGGCGAGTACGACGTGAGCCGCGAGAGCCACCGGAGCCTGCGCGACAAGGTCATCAAGGACCTCCAGGAGATCCGGTTCGCCAAGGATATCGAGCTGGTGGTCCTGCGCCGTGTCCGCGTCGATGGCGAAGTCAACGAGCCCGGGCTGTACCCGCTCGATCCGACCATGACGGTGGCAGACGCCGTCGCGATGGCCAAGGGCCGAACGCAGTTCGCCAGCGCGGGCGAGGTCGTGCTCCGTCGGGGCGGTGAAGTCATCGACGCCGACCTGCTCCTCGACCAGCGCGTGAGCGAGTCCCCGATCCGGTCCGGCGACGAGATCTACATCCCGCGGCGGGGGTGGATCGACCGCAACTTCACCGCGGTGGTGGCGGGGGCGTCCACCGTCGCGACCATCCTGGTCACCCTGTTGATTCGATGAGCGCGCCCTCCGCGAACGGATCTCGTCCGAGCCGCGACCGGGCGCTCGACGTGCGCCAGGCCGTGCGTTCCAGGCCGCTGCTCACCGTGGGCGCCCCGCTGGTGCTGGTCGCGCTGACGGTCGCGTTCGTGCTGACCGTGCGCCCCGTCTACGAGGCTTCCACCTCGCTGCGCATCGACGAGAACAAGTCGAGCCTGGCGATGCTCGAGATGCTCTCCACGCTGGGGGGCGGCGGCGAGGTGTTCACCGAGATGGCGGTGCTGCGCAGCCGCTCGCTCGCCGAGTCCGTCGTGCGCGCGCTCGGCCTCCAGCTCCGTCTGGATGCCCCCGCACGCACCCGCCGCTCCGACCTGTTCGCGTCGGTGACCGTCGACACCACCGCTCCCGCTGCGAGCTACGGGCTCGAGGCGCGTGGCGGGGGGCGGTTCCACCTCACCGGCACCATCGTGCACCCTCTCGACCAGCCCGCGCCCTTCGAGCGTCCGACGAGCGAGTCGCGCGACTACGGCGAGGTCCAGGTGGGTACGCCGATCGCGATCGAGGGCGGCACGATCACGCTCGCGCCCGAAGCCGGCGATGAGGAGCAGATCTCGTTCTCGGTCGCGCCGTACCAGCGCACGGTGCGCGAGCTCCAGACGGAGCTCGCGGTGAGCCGACCGGAGCGCGAGGCCGGCGTGGTCGTGGTGCGTTATCGCGGCACCGATCCGTACCTCGTGCAGGCGATCCCGAACGCGATCGCGAGTCAGTTCCTGGTCCGGCGTCAGCAGGCACAGTCGGCCGAGGCTCGGGGCACCGTCTCCTTCCTCACCGAGCAGATCGACACGCTCGGGCTCCAGCTCGCCGGCGCCGAGGAGGAGCTGCGGGGGTACCGCGAGCAAAACCGCATCGTGAGCCCCGACGCGGAGGCCGACGCCCAGGTGGAGCGCCTCGCCGGGCTCCAGGCGCGCCGCGACCTGCTGCTCGCGGATCGAGATGCGCTCGGGCAGCTCCTCACGGAGGTGCGCGCGGAGACGCAGGTCGTGGGCGGTGTGTCCCCCTTCCGCAAGCTGATGTCGTTCCCGACGCTGATCGCCAACACCGCGAGCGCGGAGATGCTCAGCCAGCTGGTCGCGCTCGAGAACCAACGGGCCGAGCTGATGAGCAGCCGCACCGCGACGGACCGCGAGGTGCGGCTCATAGACGACCGTGTCGCCGCGCTCGAGGAACAGCTCCGCACCATGGCCGAGACGTACTGGCGCGGCCTCGGCGAGCAGGTGCGCACGCTGGGCGCCGCGCTGGCCGGGTTCGAGGGCGAGCTCGCGCGCATCCCCGCACAGCAGATGCAGTACGCGCGCATGCGGCGGCGGGCCGAGATGCTGTCCGATCTGTACACGCTGCTCCAGACCAAGGAGAAGGAGGCGCAGATCGCGGCCGCGGTGGAGGATCAGTCCGTGCGGGTGATCGACCCGGCGATCTATCCCACCGAGCCGATCCGTCCGAAGCCGTGGCTCAGCCTCATGGTGGCGGTAGCGGTGGGACTCGTCGTGGGCGTCGGTGGCGCGGTGGTCGCGGAGCACATGGATCGAACGGTGCGGGACCGCGCCGAGCTCCAGTTGGTGACCGGATCGGTGGTGCTCGGGCTGATTCCGAACATCCCCGAAGCGTCCCACGGCCTCCGGTTCCGTATGCCGTGGCTCGCCAACGGACACGGCGCGCCCTCCCGTCCGCGGCTCGTCGGTCGAACCGCGGCCGGGGATCCGGCCGCCGAGGCGTATCGGTCGCTCCGCACGAACATCAACTTCGCGCGGCCCGCGTCGCCGCCCAAAGCGTTGGTGTTCACCAGTCCCATGCCCGGGGACGGCAAGTCCACGACCGCCGCCAACATGGCGCTCGTGCTGGCCCAGCAGGGGACGCGGGTGCTGCTCGTGGATGCCGACATGCGGCGCGGAGCGTTGAACGAGACGTTCGAGCAGCCCGCGCAGCCCGGCCTGTCGAACATCCTCGTCGGTGCAGTCCGTGCGGAGGACGCGATCCGCCGCATCGGACTCGACCAGGGGCACGCGCTCGACTTCATCCCGGGCGGCGTCCGTCCTCCGAACCCGGCCGAGCTGCTCTCGTCGGAGGCGCTCGACCGCTTCATCCGCGAGATGTCCGCGAAGTACGACGTGATCGTCTTCGACGCGCCGCCCCTCAACCTGGTCACCGACGCGGCGCTGCTCGGCGCGAAGGCGGATGGCCTGCTGCTCGTCGCGCGCGCGGGCGTCACCGAGGAGGAGCCGCTCGCTTACGCGGTCGATCAGATCCATCGCGTTCGGGCCACGCTGCTCGGCACCATCCTGAACGGCATCGACGAGCGGCGGCAAGGCTACTACGGGAGCCAAGGCACCCGGGCGCATGGGTACTTCGAGCGGAGCTGAAGCGCGCCACCGTCGCGCGCTCGTGCCGATCGTACTCCTCGTGCCGCTCCTCGTCTCCTGCGAGGAGCAACCGATGGTGCCGGGCGGCGACCGTGTCGAGTCCGTCGTCGTGAACCCGCTCGACTTCTCGATCGCCGTGGGAGAAGTCATCCGCCTGGACGTGCTTCCGCGCAATGTGGAAGGAAGGGTCATCACGAGCGGCCCGGCGACGTGGACCAGCTCGGCCGCCCAGGTGGCCACGGTCGACTCCGCTGGCTTCGTCCGCGCGGTCGGCGAGGGAAGCGCGGAGATCCGGGCCAGCATCGACGGCAAGACGGGCTCGGCTCGGGTCACGGTCACACCGGCGACCGTGAGCGAGTGGAAGGAGCACAGCTGCTTCGTCGCTGCCACGGGCGCGGTCTGGTGCTGGGGCCGTGGGGGCAACGGCGAGCTGGGGAATGGCGCCCGCGTCAGCGCGTCGACGCCCGCACGTGCCACGCTGAGCGGTACCGCCGCCTCGGTTTCGACCGGGTCGAGCCACAGCTGCGCCGTGCTGACCTCGGGGGCGGTCTGGTGCTGGGGAAGCGGAGCGGAGGGGCAGCTCGGCAACGGCAGCGCCGGCACTCAGTCGACGGCCGTCCAGGTCATGGACGCCCCCTCGTACCGATCCGTCTCGGCGGGCGGTCGCCACACGTGCGGCATCACCTCGAGCGGCGACCTGAGATGCTGGGGGTTCGGCTTCTACGGGCAGCTCGGCAACGGCCGGACGACCAACGTCTCGACCCCGATCCAGCCTCAGGGAGGGATCGGCTTCGACCGCGTGAGCGCGGGAGCCCGCCATACCTGCGCCCTCACGCCCGACGGACGAGCGTACTGCTGGGGCGACAACCAATACGGCCAGCTGGGCGACGGGAGCACCGTGATGCGCTCGGTTCCGGTGCCGGTGACGACCGCGCTGCGCTTCGCACGGATCTCCGCGGGCGCTCGGCACTCGTGCGCGATCGCGCTGGACGGCACCGCCTGGTGCTGGGGCGACAACCGCGAGGGTCAGCTCGGCAACGGCTCGCTCTCGTCGAGCACCACCCCCACGGACGTCCGGAGCGCCCCCGGATTCCGGTTGGCCAGCGTCACCGCGGGCGGCAGCCACAGCTGCGGGCTCAGCGCTGCAGGGGTCGTCTATTGCTGGGGGGCGGGGCAGTTCGGCCAGCTCGGAAACGGAGCGCGCACTCTGGTCGGCAACCCCGTGCAGGTCGGGGTCGCGCTCTTCAGCGAAGTTCTGGTCGGCAACGCGCACAGCTGCGGGGTCTCGCGCGGCACCACCGTCTACTGCTGGGGGCTGAACGCCTTCGGCCAGCTGGGCACCGGAGACTACGGCGACCGCTCGATCCCTTCCGCCACCGCGGGGAACACCAGCTTCACGCGCGGCGAGGGATGAAGGGCCGGTCGAGTCGGTGGCTGGGTGTCGCGCTCGCGGCGGCGCCGCTCGCGATCGCGTGCGCGCCCGACCTGACCAGCCCTTCCATAGACCTGCGCTATCAGATCGTGACGGCTGGGGGTGCTCACAGCTGCGCTCTGGATGTGGAGGGCGCCGCCTGGTGCTGGGGATCCAACAGCGCCGGTCAGCTCGGGGTCTCGACGCGGCACCGTGACCGGACCGCGCCCGTCGCGGTGGCCGGCGATCACAGATTCCGCCAGATCAGCGCGGGTGGTCAGCACACGTGCGGCGTCGACCTGGACGGGCGCGGGTGGTGCTGGGGCGCCAACGATGGCGGCCAGCTGGGAGACGGCACGTCGGGCGACCGATCGGAGCCGACTCCCGTCCTCCTGGGAGGCAGCTTCTCGCGGATCGCCGCAGGCGTGAACCACAGCTGCGCGACGGACCGTTCCGGCGGCGTCTGGTGTTGGGGCCGGAACGAGTCCCACCAGCTCGGGTCGAGCAGGGGTACGGGCACCAACGTCCCGGTGTACGTGGCGGGCGCGCCGGTAGCCTCGGACGTGGCGATCGGGCTGCGGCACTCGTGCGCTCTCGGAGCCGCGGGAGCCTTCTGCTGGGGGGCGAACGACCTCTATCAGCTCGGCGGAGCCACCGTCAACTCCAGCGATCTGCCCGTTCGCGTTTCGTCGCCGGGTCTGCTGCACACCATCACGGCCGGAGCGGGCCACAGCTGCGCGATCACGGCCGCGCGCGAGATCGTGTGCTGGGGCGACAACCACCGCGGTCAACTGGGAAGCACCGCCGTGACGCAGCTGGGCACGGCGCTTCGCGTCGCCCTGCCGGCGGCGTTCGCGAGCGTCTCGGCCAGCTCGTCGGGGGACCTCACCTGCGGCGCCGACGCCGTCCGTGTGTGGTGCTGGGGGGGAAGCTCGGACGACCGACTCGGCCCGATTCGAACGGTTCCGATCCCGATTCGCGGGTTGTCCGGAACCGTGGCGAGCCTCGCGACCGGCGCTCGGCACGCCTGCGCGATCGTGGACGGCCGCGTCAAGTGCTGGGGCAGGGGGGAGAGCGGCCAGCTGGGGGATGGACGGCGCGTCAACTCGGACGACGCGGTCGGATTCTAGGGCAGCGGCTGCCACGTCGCGCTCACCGTGAGCGCTAGGTTCGATTCGCGTACGAAGTCCCAGCTGACATAGTCCAGTCCGATGAAGTCCCGATTCTTCCGTCGGCTGGCGGCGAGGTCCCAGTCGAGATTCACCGGCCCCATCCGATTCAATCCGTACAGCCCGAGCGTCAGCTCGGTATCGTGCGCGCGGAAGCCGTAGACGTCCGCGAAGAAGTCCTCGTACGCGTCGTCGTTGTGCCGGATCCTCTCGACATACGCTCCCGCCATTCCGGAGCGGCTCGTGCGATCGACCGCGATGAATTGCGCGTTCGACCCCGGGCCGAGCGCGGAGCCGAGGAGCTGCCCGCGGTTGGTGTGGCCCTGGATCACGTCACCGTGCTCGAAGAAGCTGGGCTGGGGGCGCTCGGACTGGGTGTTGGTCCTGCTGAGCCGCGTGAGCTCGCCGCGGAGTCGCCAAGCACGGTCCGGGGCGCCCAGTCTCTTCTCGAGTCCGATGAGGTAGCCCTGGGAGTGATCGATCTCGGTGACCAGGTCCTCGAAGTCCAGGAAATGGTCTTCGCGCGCCCACTCGCTGTAGATCCGGACGCCGCCCTCCGCGATCCGCCAATCGATTACCAGTGACCCGAGGGCATTGCTGTCGGTGTGGTCCGTGGACACGAAGAGGTCCCGGGCCCTCTGCCACGGGTCGTCCCAAAGATGATGCTGGACCAGGTCAACGCCGAGGGCCAGGCCGGGGACGAAGCTGGGGCGATACGCCAACGTGACCATGGTCATCAGGCGTCGATCGTTGATCGGATCGGCGTCGTAATGCGCCGACTCCTCCAGACGTCCCCAGAGCACGCCCGCTTCCAGCCAACCCACGCCGATCCACTGGGGGCGCGCCGTTCCCATTCGGACATGGGGAAACCCGGGACCCGTGCTCGATAGGATGATGGGGTACCGTCCCGCCGGACCCCACCAGAGATTCTCCGTGCCGGCCGAGACGAAGACCGGACCCAGATCGACCGCGAGCGCTGATTGACCGGGATGCGCGCTCCAGTACGGGCCGCTCCCGAACCGCTGCGGCCAATCGAGACTCGAGAAGCGGTACCGATAGCCCGGCCAGGTCGTCCTGAAATCGCGGTTCTGGTGATAGGCGATCGTGGGATAGACCGTGAGGCGTACCCGCCCCGCCGTCAGGACCGCACCGCCGGACGCGGACTGGGTCAGTCCCCGGCCCGCCCAGACCACCCCGTTGTTTCGATCGAACGGATAGGAAGAGCGGTACCCGAGATCGGAACGGACCGGGAGCGGGAGGAGATCGAGCCCGAGCCGCTGAATGCCTCGCGGGGGCGGCGCGATGCTGTCCGGGACGAGGCACCGCCGAGAAGCCACCGCGTCCGCCCCACCGTACAACAGCCCGACGTGGGCGAGATCGGGCCATCCGATGCTCTGAACCGTGAGCGTCCCGCCCACGAGAGTCCCGTAGACCGGAACGCATGGCTCCTGCGCGCGTCCGCTGCCGGGGACGGCCAGAGCGAGCAGGAGGGTGGCGCGGAAAATGCGAGCGGGCGTCACGTTCGTTTTCAGGCCTGCCGTGCGCTTCGATGGTCCACGGAACCCGAGAAAAGTGGGGCCGATCCATACTCCCGCGAAGGGGCGGGAGATTTCTTGCCCCCCGAGGGTAGGCGTGTACCTTGAACGGCCCTGTGCCGGCGACCCTCTTTCAACCGATCACCGACTTGCGCATCTCAGGACCCCGCCGGCTGTACGACCGCCTTTCATCCCATCGGCGCCCGGTCGCATACGGCCTCTACGCGGCGGTGACCGCGGTGGCGTACGCCGCCGCGTTTCTGCTGCGCTTCGATCTGAGCTGGCCGGCCGGGTACGTGCCCACGTACGTGAGCACGCTGCCGGTCCTGATCGGGATTCGGCTCGCGAGCGATGCTCTCTTCGACCTCGCGACGGGCCGCTGGCGCTATGTCGGGCTCTCCGACGTCATGCGCCTGCTGGGCGCTACCGCCGTCGGCAGCATCGTGTTCTTCATTGCGCTGGAAGTCATCGCGCCCGATCCGTCCGTGCCCCGATCGGTCCTGCTGGCGGAGTGGTTCCTCACGACCTATCTGACCACCGGTCTCTGGGTGGTCTATCGGGTGGCCTTCCAGACCGCCCGCCGGCGCTCGGCCGCCTCCGTGGAGCCGCCGCGACGCGTCGTGATCGTGGGCGCGGGCGAGGCCGGGAGCCGGCTGGTCCACGAGATGGCCACGTTCTCGACCGGCTACGAGCCGATCGCGTTCGTGGACGACGACGCGATGAAGTGGGGAACCCGCATCCACGGCGTGGAGGTGGTGGGCGCCTCGTCGGACCTCCAGGCCATCGTGGAGGAATGTCGGCCCGAGTTGCTGATCCTGGCCATGCCCTCGGCGCAGCCGGCGGAGATGCGCCGGCTGGTCGGGCTGTGTGAGAGCTGCAGCATCCCGTTCAAGATCCTGCCGGGGATGGCGCGCCTGCTCGAGGGCCGCGTCGGGGTGAGCCAGCTGCGGGACGTGCGCATCGAGGACCTGCTCGGGCGTGATCCCGTCGAGCTGTCGCTCCCCGAGCTCGCCGACGATTTCCGGGGCAAGTGCGTGCTCATCACCGGCGCCGCCGGCTCGATCGGGTCGGAGCTCGCCCGGCAGGTGGCGCGGCACGGCCCGGGTCGATTGATCCTGCTCGATCAGGCGGAGAGCGGGCTGTACTTCGTCGAGCTCGAGATGCGCAAGCGATTCCCGGAGGTCGATCTCCGTCCCGTCGTCGGCGACATCCTCGACGAAGACCTGATGGAGTCCCTGTTCTCGTCGGAGCCGATCCACCGCACGTTCCACGCGGCCGCCTACAAGCACGTGCCGCTGATGGAGATGAACGTGCGGCAGGCCGTGCGCAACAACGTCATCGGGACGTGGGCGCTCGCCCGCGTCGCCGGCCGGCACCGCTGCGAGCGGTTCGTGCTGATCTCGACCGACAAGGCGGTGCGCCCCAGCAGCGCGATGGGCGCGAGCAAGAGCCTGGCGGAGCTGGTCGTGCTCGCCGCGCAGCGCCACTTCCCGAATACCGCGTACCACGCCGTGCGCTTCGGGAACGTGCTCGGGAGCCAGGGAAGCGTGATCCCCGTCTTCCAGAAGCAGCTGGAGGAGGGCGACGCCCTCACGGTGACGCACCCGGATGTGACCCGCTTCTTCATGACCATTCCGGAGGCCACGCAGCTGGTGCTGCAGGCGTCGATCCTCGAGGACGCGCCCGGCCGCATCGCGATGCTCGACATGGGCGAGCCCGTCCGGATCCTCGACCTCGCGCGCAACCTGATCCGCCTCTCGGGCGAGCAGCGCGACCCCGACTCGCGCATCCGCTACATCGGGCTCCGGCCGGGTGAGAAGCTCCACGAGGAGCTGGTCTCTCCGGATGAGGACGAATCACCGACGAGGATCGCCAAAGTCCACATGGTCAGCCGCAACCTGGAGTCGGGTCTCCAGGAGTTGTACCCGTCGGTGCGCAGATGGATGATCACGCTGGACGAAGACCAGGTGAGACAGTCGCTCGGGGACGTGTGGCTCTGGTGCCACGAGGACTCGGTTCGCTCCACGGATGCGGGCATGGTCCTCGGCTCGGACTGATCGTACCGGCCGGACTCGAAACCCTTGAACATCTCCGTCATCGGGACCGGCTACGTCGGTCTGGTCGTGGGCGCGTGCCTGGCCGAGACCGGCCACGACGTGGTGTGCGCGGACATCGACGAAGGCAAGGTCGCGCGGCTCAACGGCGGGGAGATTCCGATCTACGAGCCGGGCCTCGAGCCCATCGTCAAGCACAACCTGGAAGAAGGCCGGCTGCGCTTCACGACCGACGTCGCCGACGCGGTCCGCGGATCCCGGATCGTGTTCATCGCGGTGGGTACGCCGCCCGGTGAGGACGGCTCCGCGGATCTGAAGCACGTGCTCGATGTCGCCGACACGATCGGTCGGTCGATGAACGACGAGAAGATCGTCATCACCAAGAGCACCGTTCCGGTGGGAACCGCCGCCAAGGTCCGTCACGCCATCGGCAAACACACCACCCGGCGCTTCCACGTCTGCTCCAATCCGGAGTTCCTCAAGGAGGGCGCCGCGGTCGAGGACTTCATGAAGCCGGATCGCGTCGTCCTGGGTGTGGATGACGACGAGGCCGCGACGGTCCTGCGGACGCTGTTCGAGCCGTTCGTCCGGACCGGCCACGAGATCATGATCATGGACGTGGCTTCCGCTGAGATCACCAAGTACGCCGCGAACGCGATGCTGGCGACCCGGATCAGCTTCATGAACATGATCGCGCGCCTGTGCGCCGCGACCGGCGCGAACGTGGAGATGGTGCGGAAGGGCATCGGATCCGATTCCCGGATCGGGCCGAGCTTTCTGTTCCCGGGGGTTGGGTATGGTGGTAGCTGCCTGGTCGGACGCGAAACGGTGCTGGTTCGTCAGGGTGGCAATCCCAGACTGATGCGACTGGATGCGCTCTTCGACGAGCTCGAGCCCAGCTCCGCGGTCCCGTCGGATGGCGGCCCGCCCGAGATCGCGTGGCCCGAGGGTCTCGAAGTCCTGTCGTGGTCGCCCTCCAGCGGTCCCGAATGGCGCCACGCCCTGCTCGCCACGCGCCGTCACGTCGAGGGCGACATCGTCGAGATCCGGACCAAGCTCGGAAGGCGAATCCGCTGCACTCCGGATCACCCGTTCGTCGTGAGCGCGGGCGACCGCGGGGAGCTGCGGGTGAAGCTGGCCGAGGAGCTGACGACCGAAGATTGGCTGCCCATCGCCCTGGGTGAGCCGCAAGAAGATGAGCACGAAAGCGCCCGCCTGGAGATCGCGGCAGCGCTGCCCCGCCTCCAGTTCGCGGACGAGGAGGTCATCGTTCGAAGCGAGGCGGTGAGGTCCCTGTCCGTCCAGGCCATGGCGGCGGTGCTCGAACATCCGCGTGGCCGAGCGCGAGTCCACGACATTCGACGGACCGGGGCGCTGCTCCGCTTGCCGGACCATGCGTGGCAGCTGTCGGTCGCTGATCGGCGCGCCCTTCTCTCGGGTCTATGGCAGGGGGACGGCTCGTGGTCCTACATCAACGGCGGCCCGAGCGTGGTCCTCGAGTGGGGCACGGTGAGTCGAGAGCTGGCCGACGGCGTCCTTCGCTTGCTGGGTGGTCTCGGCGTTGCCGCCCGCCTGAAGGTTGGCCGGGCGACGAAATCCACTGTGGACACGTACTGGGTGGTCGTGAGCGGCGCGGCGCAGGTCGAGCAACTGATCGATCTCGTGAAGGCATCCGATCGGGCCGAAGTGATGGCGGCTCTCGAGTCGACGAAACGAATCGCCCCCACGGGCTATCGGCTCGACGGGGCGGCATGGGTGCGCGTAGTCGACAAGCGTCGTGAGCCATTCAGCGGCGAGGTCTACTCGATCGAGGTCCCGGGGACGCAGACGTTCGTCACCACGGCTGGCCTGGTCGTCCACAACTGCTTCCCCAAGGACGTGCAGGCCCTCGTGCGCACCACCCGTCAGCTCGGCATCGACGGCTCGATCCTCGAAGCGGTCGAGAGCTTGAACCACGGACAGAAGCGGCTCCTGCTCGACGCGATCGTGGCGCGCTTCGGCGAAGATCTGTCGGGCCGTACCTTTGCCGTGTGGGGCCTCGCGTTCAAGCCCAACACCGACGACATGCGGGACGCGCCGAGCCTGGTCACGATCGAGGGACTGCTCGAGCGGGGAGCCCGAGTCGCGGCGCATGATCCGGTCGCGATCGAGGAGGCACGGCGGCGCTTCGGGGATCGCGTGGAGTTCCGCGAGCCGAACTACGCCGTGCTCCAGGGCGCGGATGCGCTGGTCATCCACACCGAGTGGCATCCGTACCGGCGCCCGGACTTCCCGCGCATGAAGGAGCTGATGGCGGAGCCGATCATCTTCGACGGGCGCAATCTCTATGGCCGCGAGATGATGGCCGACCATGGCTTCGAGTACCACTCGGTCGGCCGACCCCCGGTCATACCGGAGCGGGCGCGCGCGTGAGGGTGCTGATCACCGGCGCCGCCGGCTTCCTGGGGTCGCACCTGTCGGACCGCTTCCTCGCGGACGGCCACCAGGTGATCGGGATGGACAACTTCATCACCGGCAGCCCCGACAACATCGCCCACCTCGCGACCAATCCCGCGTTCAGCTTCGTGAAGCAGGACGTCACCGAGCACATCTCCATCGATGGTCCACTGGAGGGCGTGCTGCACTTCGCGTCGCCGGCGAGCCCGGTGGACTACCTCGAGCTGCCGATCCAGACGATGAAGGTGGGCAGCCTCGGCACGCACAAAGCCTTGGGTCTCGCGAAGGCGAAGGGCGCGCGCTTCCTGCTGGCGTCCACCTCCGAGGTCTACGGTGACCCGCTCGTCCACCCGCAGCCGGAGACCTACTGGGGGAACGTCAACCCGGTCGGACCACGAGGCGTTTACGACGAGGCCAAGCGCTTCGCCGAGGCGCTCACGATGGCGTACCACCGCTACCACGGCGTGGACACGCGCATCGTTCGTATTTTCAACACGTTCGGGGTGCGTATGAGACCCGGCGACGGCCGCGTCGTCTCGAACTTCATCGTGCAGGCGCTGCGCGGAGAGCCGCTCACTCTCTACGGCGACGGATCGCAGACACGCTCGTTCTGCTACGTTTCCGATGAAGTCGAAGGGATCTATCGCCTCTTCAACTCGGAACACGCGGAGCCCATGAACATCGGCAATCCCGACGAATTCACCGTGCGAGAGCTTGCGGAGCTCGTACTGAAGCAGACCGGTAGCCGATCGCGGATCGAGTCGCGTCCCTTGCCGCAGGACGACCCCAAGGTGCGCCGGCCGGACATCACGCTGGCTCGACGCGTCCTCGGCTGGGAGCCCAAGGTCACGCTCCAGGAGGGGCTCGAGCGCACGATCCCCTTCTTCCGCGGGCTGACGGACAAGGGTGCCTCGGCGCGTACCCTGCCTGAATCGGCGGCCCGGTGAAGGGGACCACAGCGTTGGTCACGGGCGGCGCCGGGTTCATCGGCTCGGCGCTGGTGGACCGGCTGCTGGCCGAGGGAGCGCGCGTGCGGGTGCTGGACGATTTCTCGACCGGACGCCGCGAGAACCTCGGCCAGGCTCTCGATCGCGTTGAGCTCGTGCAGGGATCGGTCACTGATCCCGCAGACTGCGCAGCGGCGTGTCGAGGTGTTCATCTGGTCTTCCATCAGGCCGCGATCCCGTCCGTCCAGCGATCTGTGGCGGATCCGATCCGCACGCACGACGTCGGCGCGACCGGCACGCTCCGCATGCTCGAGGCCGCCAAGAATGCCGGGGTCCGCCGCTTCGTGTACGCGGGGTCGAGCTCGGCATATGGGGACACACCGACCCTCCCCAAGCGCGAGGACATGGCCGAGCGGCCGTTGTCGCCGTATGCCGTCGCCAAGCTGACCGGGGAGCACTACGTCCGCGTGTTCGCGCACGTGTACGGGCTCGAGACGGTCGTGCTGCGCTACTTCAACGTCTTCGGGCCGCGTCAGGATCCGGCCTCGCAGTACTCGGCGGCGATCGCGCGCTTCATCACCTCGGCGGTGGAGGGCCGCTCACCCACGATCAACGGCGACGGAGAGCAGACCCGGGATTTCACCTACATCGACAACGTGATCGAAGCGAACCTGCTCGCGGCGCGAACCCCGGCACAACAGGTGTCCGGCCTGGTGTTCAACGTCGCAGCCGGGGAGCGCACGTCCATCAACGAGCTGTGGCGGACGATACAGAGTGTCGTGGGGTCCGAGGTGGAGGCTCAGTACGCGCCGGCGCGACCCGGGGACGTCCGCGACTCGCTCGCGGACCTGACCCGCATCCGGGCCGCCATGGGGTACGAAGTGCGGGTCGGGCTCCGGGAAGGGCTGGAACGGACGGCCGAGGGGATCGCCGGGCGGCTCGAGCAGTCCCGGTAGACCAGAAACCCGCCCCCCACTCCCGTGTACCTAGCACAGATGTGGACTCGTGTTCCCAAGCTTCTCGCGCTGGCGCTCGTCGCCGGCTTCATCGCGTGCCGGTCGGCTACCCCCTATCAGGGCATGGAGGCGCCGGACCTGCACGCGCTCGCGGAGCTCGAGTTCCGGGAGGGTGACCACGAGGAGGCCCAGCGGGCGCTGAACCGCCTCTTCATCGCCTTCCCGACCTACGCCCGGACGCAGGAAGCGCGGCTGCTCCTCGCGGACTCCTACTTCGCCGCCGAGCAGTACATCACGGCCGCGTCCGAGTACCGGCGCTTCATCGATCGCTACCCGGCGGACCCCAGGGCTCCCATCGCCGCGATCGGACTCTGCAAGTCCTCGGCGGCCACGTCGCCCGACATCCAGCGCGACCAGAGTCCCACCGAGGACGCCGAGCTGGTGTGCCGCAACGTGGCCGCAGACTATCCGGGGACACCACAGGGGCAGGAGGCGGCCGGGATCGCGGGGGAGATGCGGCTCAAGCTCGCCCAGAAGCAGTACATGATCGGCGACTACTATTTCCGCCGGAAGTTCTGGGACTCCTCGATCATGTACTGGGACTGGGTCGAGCGGGACTACCCGGAGACGGAGTGGGCGCCCCGCGCGCTGCTGGGCATCATGCGCGCGTACGAGAAGATCGGGTACCAGGACCTGGTCGAGGAAACGCGCAAGAAGATCCTCGACAGCTATCCGAACTCCCCGGAAGCCCGCGAGGTCGCGGAAGGAGCCACGCCGCCGGCCGGTGCCGTCGGCGGCCGCTGACCGTGGCCCCCCGAGCCGGCTTCCGTCGCGTCGGCGTATTCGGTGGGACCTTCGACCCGCCGCACGTGGGTCACCTGATCGTCGCCCGCGACGCCGCCGAGGCGCTCGAGCTGGACCGGCTCTTCCTCGTGGTCGCGGCGCGCCCTCCGCACAAGGCGCCGGACGCCCATACCCCGCCCGCGCTCAGGCTCGAGATGCTGGCGGCCGCCGTCGAAGGGGACCCGGTGCTGGCGGCGTCCGATCTCGAGCTTCGTCGCCCGGGGCCGTCGTACACGATCGACACCGTGCGCGAGGTCCAGGACTCCCATGCGGAAGCGGAGCTGTACCTCCTCATCGGGGCGGATCAGTGGCGAGAGCTCGGCGGCTGGAAGGATCCCCGGGAGCTCGGGCGGCGGGCCGTCCTCGCGGTGATGGCTCGGGAGGGGGAGGACCCGGCCTCCGTGGACCCCGGCGTCGGGGTGGCGTGTAGGCCCGTTCCAGTCACGCGCATCGACCTCTCGTCCAGCCAGGTGAGGGCGCGCATCCGCGCGGGCCGCTCCATCCGCTACCTCGTACCCGACGCGGTCGGCGCCATCATCGAGCGGGAAGGCCTGTACCGGGCGCCCGCCGTGCGGCACGCGTAGAGTGTTCTGGAACATGCTCAAAACACTGCTCAAGAAGGTCGTCGGCTCCCGCCACGAGCGTGAGGCCAAGCGCCTCCATCCGGTGGTCGGCGAGATCAACCGTTTCCAGGCGCAGCTGGCGTCGCTCTCCGACGACGCGCTCCGCGCCAAGACGGAAGAGTTCCGCGGCCGGATCCGCGACCGGATCGGCGACCTGCAGGAGCAGGCCGCGGGTCTGCGCGAGCGCAAGCGGAAGTCCGAGGACCCGTCCGAGCGCGAGCAGCTGTCGCTCGAGATCGCCGGCCTGGACAAGGAGATCCTCGAGGAGATCGAGGAGGCGCTCGACGAGCTGCTGCCCGAGGCCTACGCGGTGGTGAAGGAGACCTGCCGCCGGCTCGTCGGCCAGCAGGTCATGGTCACGGGCCACCCGCTCACCTGGGACATGGTCCCCTACGACGTGCAGCTGATCGGCGCGATCGCGCTGCACGACGGCAAGGTCGCCGAGATGGCGACCGGCGAGGGGAAGACTCTCGTCGCCACCATGCCGCTCTATCTGAACGCGCTGGCGGGCCGGGGCGCGCACCTCGTCACGGTCAACTCCTACCTCGCACAGCGCGACGCGGAGTGGATGGGGACGATCTACAAGTTCCTCGGCCTCACCGTGGACGTGATCGACCTGCACGAGCCGGGCACGCCCCCGCGGCGGCAGGCGTACCGCGCGGACATCACGTACGGCACCAACAACGAGTTCGGGTTCGACTACCTGCGCGACAACATGGTGCACACGCTCGAGCAGCGCGTGCAGCGCGGCCACCCGTTCGGGATCATCGACGAGGTGGACTCGATCCTGATCGACGAGGCGCGCACCCCGCTCATCATCTCGGGCGCGGTCGGACGCGACACCTCGACGCCGTTCGCCCAGTTCAATCCGCTCGTCCGGAACCTCTTCAACAAGCAGCTCCGCGTCACGAACGAGCTGGTGGCCGAAGCCGAAAAGGACATCGCCGAGGGGCGCGAGGACGAGGGCGGCCAGAAGCTGCTCGCGGTCCAGCGCGGCACGCCCAAGCACCGCAAGCTGCTCAAGCTGTTCGCCGAGGACCCGGGGCTGCAGAAGCTGGTCCAGCGCGTGGAAGGCGACTACATGCGCGACAAGCGCCTCCACGAGGTCGACGAGATGCTCTACTTCGCCATGGACGAGAAGGGGCACAACGTGCACCTCTCGGACAAGGGGCTCGACGAGCTCTCGCCGAACGATCCCGACGCGTTCGTCGTGCCCGACCTGTCCGACGCGCTCGGGCGCATCGAGAAGGACGAGGACCTGTCGGTCGAGGATCGGCGCCAGCGGCTGCTGGCGCTCGAGGCCGAGTATGCGGCGAAGAGCCAGAAGATCCACGTCATCCACCAGCTCCTGAAGGCCTACGCGCTGTACCAAAAGGATGAGAAGTACATCGTCGCCGAGGACGGCCAGATCGTGATCGTGGACGAGTTCACCGGCCGCCAGATGCCCGGGCGGCGGTGGAGCGACGGTCTACACCAGGCGGTGGAGGCCAAGGAAGGCGTGGAGGTGAAGGGCGAGACCCAGACGCTCGCGACCATCACCATCCAGAACTACTTCCGCATGTACGACAAGCTGGCGGGCATGACCGGAACGGCCGAGACCGAGGAGCACGAGTTCCACCAGATCTACGGCCTCGACGTGATGGTCATCCCGACCAACCGGCCCATCGTCCGCGACGACCGCAACGATCTGATCTTCCGCACCAAGCGCGAGAAGTTCAACGCGATCATGGACGAGATCGAGCGGCTGCACCGGATGGAGCTGCCGGTGCTGGTGGGCACCACCAACGTGGACGTGTCCGAGACGCTCTCGCGCATGCTCAAGCGGCGCGGCATCACGCACAACGTGCTGAACGCGAAGCAGCACAAGAAGGAGTCGGAGGTCGTGGCCGAGGCCGGACAGCCCGGCGCGGTGACGATCGCGACGAACATGGCCGGGCGCGGGACCGACATCAAGCTCGGTCCGGGCGTGAAGGATGGACGCACGGTCGCCTGGGCGAAGGCCAAGTCGCTCGACATCACCGAGCTCCAGCCCGTCGATCCCACGCGCTACGACGAGCACCCCGAGACGCGCGCGGCGGAGCACCTCGTCGAGCTCGGCGGGCTGCACATCCTCGGCTCCGAGCGGCACGAGTCGCGGCGCATCGACCGGCAGCTGCGCGGTCGCGCCGGCCGGCAGGGCGACCCCGGGGCGACGCAGTTCTTCCTCTCCCTCGAGGACGACCTGATGCGGCTGTTCGGGTCCGAGCGGATCGCGTCCGCGATGGAGCGGATGGGCGCCGAGGAAGGCGAGGTGATCACGCACGGCCTCGTCACGCGCTCCATCGAGCGGGCCCAGAAGCGGGTCGAGGGCAACAACTTCGAGGCGCGCAAACGGCTCCTCGACTACGACGACGTGATGAACCAGCAGCGCGAGGTCATCTACGACCTGCGCCTGTTCGCGCTCGAGGGGGGCGAGGACCTCAAGGGCGCGGCGTGGGAGATGATCGAGCACGCGCTCGAGGCCACGGTCGACGAGTTCGAGCCCGAGGGCGAAGGGGATGGCTGGGACCTCGGCGCCCTCAAGCAGCGGCTGCTGCTCGACTTCTTCTTCGTCGTGGACAAGCTTCCGCAGGAGCACGGCCCCGACGAGAGTCTCGGCGCGGACGAGGTGCTGGAAACGGTGCTCGCCGCCGGAAAGGACGCGTTCCACCGCAAGCTCGAGGGCTTCGGGGAATTCGCGGAGCGGGTGATGAGCTTCGTCCTGCTCACCACCATCGACGACAAATGGAAGGACCACCTCTACGACCTCGACCACCTGAAGGCCTCGATCAGCTTCCGCGGCTGGGGGCAGAAGGATCCGCTGGTCGAGTACAAGCAGGAGGCGTACGAGATGTTCGTCGGCCTCATGGCCGACCTGCGGAAGACCGTCGCGCAGAACGTGTTCCGGGCGCAGATCGGGATTCAGCCGCCGCCCCGGCCGATGCCGAGGCAGAAGCTCATGCTCAGCGGCCCCTCCGAGACGCCGGAGACCGCGGTGGGGCCGGCCGCCGTCGCCCAGCGGGAAGAGGCGCCGGCGAGGGCCGAGCCTCCGGTGGACGCCATGGGCATGGCGCGCAGTGCGCGCGTCTCCCCCAGCGGGCCGCCGGTGGGCGGCTTCAATGCACCGCCCGCGCCCGATCCCCGCGATCTGGCCACCAACCGGGAGACCGATCGGCCGAAGACCCCCACCCACGCCGCCCAGGGGCCGGGACGCAACGATCCCTGCCCGTGCGGGAGCGGAAAGAAGTACAAGAAGTGCCACGGGGCGGGGACCTGACCGGGCCGCAGGCCTGACCGTGTACCACAAGACCAATCTGAACCTGCTCGAGTCCGAGGCGATCCACGTCCTGCGTGAGGTCGCCGGACAGTTCGAGCGGCCCTTCCTGCTGTTCAGCGGCGGGAAGGACTCGATCGTGATGGTCCACCTCGCGCGCAAGGCGTTCTGGCCCGCGCGCTCGCCGTTCCCGCTCCTCCACATCGACACCGGGCACAACTTTCCGGAGACGATCGAGTTCCGGGACCGGCTCGTGAAGGAGATGCGCGCGGACCTGTTCGTCCGCTACGTGCAGGATTCGATCGACGCGGGCAGGGTGCGCGAAGAGGAGGGTCCGGGAGCGAGCCGCAACGCGCTCCAGACCGTGACGCTGCTGGACGCGCTCAAGGAGCTGCGCGCCGACGCGGCGATCGGCGGCGGCCGGCGCGACGAAGAGAAGGCGCGCGCGAAGGAGCGCTTCTTCAGCCATCGCGACCGCTTCGGCCAGTGGGATCCGCGCAACCAGCGCCCCGAGCTGTGGAGCCTGTACAACGGCCGCAAGCAGCCGGGCGAGCATTTCCGGGTCTTCCCGCTGAGCAATTGGACCGAGATGGACGTCTGGCAGTACATCGCGCACGCCCGCATCGACATCCCGTCGCTGTACTTCGCGCACCGGCGGCCGGTGTTCGAGCGCCAGGGGATGATCCTGGCGCGCACCGAGTTTCTCGAGCCGCTCCCGTCCGAGGCCGTGTCCGAGCGCCTCGTCCGATTCCGGACGGTGGGCGACGCGACGTGCACGGGGGCGGTCGAGTCCAGCGCGGCGAGCCTCGACCAGATCATCCAGGAGATCGCCGCGGCCCGCGTGACCGAGCGCGGGAGCCGGAGCGACGACCGGCGCTCCGAGGCCGCGATGGAGGATCGGAAGAAGCAGGGCTACTTCTGATGCACGCCGCGAACGGGCCGCATCCGTACGCCGCGATGGACCTGCTGCGCTTCACCACGGCGGGCAGCGTCGACGACGGCAAGAGCACGCTGATCGGCCGGCTCCTGTACGACACGAAGTCGATCTTCGAGGACCAGCTCGAGCAGCTCGACGACGCCAGCAGGCGCCGCGGCGACGGGGGGCTCAACCTCGCGCTGCTGACCGACGGGCTCCGGGCCGAGCGCGAGCAGAAGATCACGATCGACGTGGCCTATCGGTACTTCGCCACGCCCCGCCGGAAGTTCATCATCGCCGACACGCCCGGGCACGAGCAGTACACGCGCAACATGGTCACGGGGGCGTCCACCGCGGAGCTCGCGATCCTGCTGCTGGACGCGCGGCGCGGGATCACCACGCAGTCGAAGCGCCACGGCTTCCTCGCGTCGCTCCTGCGGCTCCCGCACGTCGTCCTCGCCGTCAACAAGATGGACCTGGTCGGGTGGAGCCGGGACGTGTACGACCAGCTGGTGCGCGAGTACACGGAGTTCGCCGAGAAGCTCGACCTGAACCTGAAGGCGATTCCGATCTCGGCGCTGAAGGGCGACAACATCGTCGAACCGAGCCCGCACATGGCCTGGTACGAGGGCGGGACGCTGCTCCACCACCTCGAGACCGTGATGGTCGGGCACAGCCGGAACATGATCGACTTCCGCTTCCCCGTTCAGTACGTGATCCGCCCGAACCAGCAGTTCCGGGGCTACGCGGGCCGGATCGTCTCGGGGACGATCTCGCCCGGCGAGGACGTCGTGGTGCTCCCGTCGGGCCGCGAGACCCGGGTCAAGACGGTGGAGAGGTTCGAGGAGCAGCTGACGGAAGCCGTGGTGCCGGACTCGGTGGTGCTGACCCTCGAGACCGAAGTGGACGTCAGCCGCGGCGACATGATCGTCCGGAAGCGGAACCTGCCGAGCCTGGGACAGCGGCTCGACGCCAGCGTGTGCTGGATGGCCGAGGCTCCCATGGATCCCGCCGGATCGTACCTGCTCCGGCACACGAGCCGCGAGGTGAAGGCGTTCGTGACCGAGCTGGTCTACCGGATCGACATGAACACGCTGCACCGCGAGCCGGTCGATACCCTCCGCCTGAACGACATCGGCCGCATCAGGCTGGAGACCGCGGCGCCGCTTTTCTTCGACTCGTACCGGGAGAATCGGGCGACGGGCAGCTTCATCCTGATCGACGAGCACACCAACGCGACGGTCGCGGCGGGGATGATCCGCGGCGAGGAGAAGACCCTCGAGTCGATCCTGCCGCGCGAGGAGCAACAGCCGACCACGGTGTCGCCGGATGTCGTGTGGCCCGGCTGGAACGTCGCGCGCGCGGAGCGCGAGGCGCGCAACGGGCACCGGGCGGCCGTCGTGTGGCTGACGGGTTTGCCGGGATCCGGGAAGTCCACGATCGGCTCGATCGTGGAGCGCGAGCTCTTCGCTTCCGGCGTGCAGACGATGATGCTGGACGGTGACCACGTGCGACACGGGCTCAGCGGCGACCTGGGGTTCTCGGAGCGCGACCGCACCGAGAACATCCGCCGGGTCGGCGAGGTCGCTCGGCTCTTCTTCGAGCAGGGCGCGGTGGTCGTCTGCACGTTCGTGTCGCCCTATCGGCGCGACCGGGACCGGGTACGGTCCCTGTTCCCCGATGGGTCGTTCTTCGAGGTCTTCGTCGACTGCCCGATCGAGGAGTGCATGCGGCGCGACCCGAAGGGGTTGTATCGCAAGGCGCTCGACGGATCCCTAAAGGGCCTTACCGGCATCTCCGGCGACTACGAGCCGCCCCCTTCTCCCGAGCTGGTCGTACCCACCGCCGGCGAGACCGCGCCGGCGGATTCGGCTGCCGTGGTGCTGGCCGAAGTCCGACGGCGCATCGCCCTGGATCACGGGTAGCTCGGGCGCCTCCCGGCCGCGCGGGCGTCCGGAAGTTGACGGCCGGCGGCTTCGCCCACTAGCCTCAAGTTCTTGTGCGGCAACCAATTGACGAATTGGAGAGACTCGCGGATGCAGCAGTCGTTGGCGGTGGTCGCGGGCGCGGGCGGATTCATCGGCGGGCACCTCGTCGCGGCTCTACGGAGCCAGGGCTTTCTGGTGCGCGCCGTGGACAAGAAGCCGCTGGGGGAGTGGTATCAGGTCTTCGACGACGTCGAAAACGTCGTCGCGGACCTCTCACTGCTGCCCGAGGCCCAGCGCGCGTGCGACGGAGCGACCGAGGTCTATCAGCTCGCCGCCGACATGGGTGGGATGGGCTTCATCGAGCTCAACAAAGCCCTCTGCATGCTGTCCGTCCTGACGAATACGCACATGCTGCTGGGCGCGCGGGACGCCGGCGTGCGGCGCTTCTTTTATTCGTCCTCGGCGTGCGTCTACAATGCGGACAAGCAGCGGTCGGCGGACGTCACGCCCCTGAAAGAGGAGGATGCTTACCCGGGGATGCCGGAGGACGGCTACGGCTGGGAGAAGCTGTTCTCGGAGAGGATGTGCCGGCATTTCCGGGAAGACTTCGGGCTCGAGACCACGGTCGCGCGCTACCACAACGTCTACGGGCCGCACGGGACCTGGGAGGGGGGGCGTGAGAAGGCTCCGGCCGCGATCTGCCGCAAGGTCATCGAAGCAAAGCATCGAAAGCTGGACACGATCGAGATCTGGGGCGACGGCAAGCAGACGCGCTCCTTCATGTGGATCGACGACTGCATCGAGGGAACGCTGAACATCGCGAAGTCCGGCGAGACCGAGCCGTTGAACCTGGGCTCGAGCGAGCTGGTGACGATCAACGAGCTGGTGGACATCGCCGAGGAGATCGGCGGGGTGAAGCTCGAGCGCCGCTACAATCTGAGCGCCCCCAAGGGTGTCAACGGCCGCAACTCGGACAACACGCTGATCCTCGAGCGGCTCGGCTGGGAGCCGTCGACGAAGCTCCGCGACGGCATGCGCCGCACCTACGCCTGGATCGAGCAAGAGTGGCGGGCGAAGTACTGTCGCTGACGGGCCGAACGACCGCCCCGTGAGTCCCCTCCTGCAGCTGGTCATATTCTCGATCGTCGCGCTCTCGTCGGCCGCGTGGGTGGCGCGCCGCGACCTGCTGGTCGGCGGGTTCATGGCGGCCTTCTACCTCTACGTGGTCATCGCGCTGGCCGGCTACCAGTTCTTCCCGCTGCTTTCGATCGCACTGAGCCTCTATCTGGGCCCGCAGGTCTTCCCGATCGCCGTCGGCTTCGTCACGCTCTCGTTCATCGCATTCACCGTCGGGTTCGTGGCGCTCCATCCGCGCCTGGTGCGGCCGGGTTGGCTGCCCGTGCGTTTCGTGCGGGCGCCGAAGGCGACGCTGGTCGCGGGCGTCGGGGTCGCCTCCATTCTCGCCACGATGCTGGTCGTCTTCCTGCGCGACTACGAGAGGATCGGCTACGCGAGCGACCCGCAGATCCCGAGCCTCTTCCTCGCGCTGGCGTTCAAGCAGAGCCCCGCGCTCATTCTGGCGCTGTGGGCCTTCACCCGGCACCACGCCTCGCCCGGCCCGTCCCGCCAACTGGGTGCGCTCCTGCTCGCGAGCGCGACGATGGTCTTCGCGGCGATCGCGTCCAGGTCGGGGAACCGTACGGACGTCGTCGCGCTGGGAATGGCGCTCGTCGCGTACGAGCTCTGGCCGATCGTCACCGATCGGCGCGGTGGGCTCGAGCCCCGGGCGCTGCTCCCGGACTGGAGGGTGGCGCGCACGTTCGCCGTCGTGGCGCTCGTGGTCGCGGCCGCGGGCTGGTTCATCAATCGGAATTACGCGACCCGTGGATCCGGCACGGCGGTGCAGGAGATGCCGCTGTTTGCCCGCGTGCTCTACAACGACTACTTCACCCCCGCCCACATGCTGTTCGGCGCCATCGGGCTCGACTGGGTCCGTCCCGCCGACGTCGTGCGCTCCAACGCCGCGAACGCGGTTTTCCTCGGGCGCGCGACCGGACAGCCGTATCTCCAGCAGGACATCGGCAATACGCTGTCGCCCGGCTCGTCCACCCGCTCGGGCAGCTTCGGCTATTACATCTTCACTGAAGGCTACATGTTCGCCGGCCGGTGGGGTTTTCTCTACAACGGAGTCGTTCCGCTGCTCGGGCTCCTCCTTTGGCGACGTCTGTCCACGACCTCGGCGCCCCGCGCCAACCAGTTCTGGGCGGCGTTCACGGCCATGTTCTTCCTGAACATCGCGCGCTCCCAGTCCGCCCTGCTGCTGCGCTATCTGCTGCTGAACGGCATCACGGCCGGCATCCTGTTCGCGCTCATGAGCGGCGCGCGCATCGGCCGGGAGCGTGAAGCGTGACGACCGAGCGGGCGCGCGGGCCCGGTTGGAGCGACGTCGTCGCCGCGCTCCGTCGCCACCGCGCCGCGCTGGTGATCCTCACGCTCCTGGCCGGTGCGGTGACGGCTGTCTACGCGTTCGTGCGGCCGCAGTACTATGCGGCGAACCTGCTGCTCGCGCCGATGGTGCCGTCGCGCACCGCGGCGTTGGGAGGTGGGCTCACCGCGGCGCTGGCCAGCACCTTCTCGAGCGGCCTGCAGCCTTCGCCGGCGTTCATCAGTCGGCTGCTCACATCGCAGTCGGTGCTCGCCGGCGTGGCGCTGGCGCCGGCGGGCGACGGCGACTCCCTCCCGGTCGGACGCCGCCTGAAGCGCCGGCTCGCCGCGGACGCGCTGGACGAAAAGGTCGTGCAGGCCCTGCGCAAGCGCGTTTCCGTCAACCTGGATCGCGAGACGGGAATCGTCGGGGTCAGCGTGCAGGCGCGGGACTCCGCGCTCGTGCGGCGGATCGCCGAGCGGCTGGTCGAGGAGGTGACGAAGTCCTTCCGGATCGCGTCGCAGGAGCAGGCGCGCGGGCTGCGCGAGGCCCAGATGGTGAGGGTCGACAGCCTCGGCCAGCAGCTCGCCGTCGCGGAGGAGGATCAGCGCAGGTTCCTCGAGGAGAACCGCGGGGGCGTCGCTCCGTTTACCCGCATGGCCGTGGAGGCGGGTCGTCTCGAGGCGCAGGTCTCGCTGGCCCGAAGCCTCTACGAGCAGGCGATGATGGATCGTGAGTCGGCGGCCGCGAAGGTGCTCGAGGAGACGGTCTCGGTCGTGGTCGTGGATCGGCTGCCGCGCCAGCTGCCGGCGGTGCCGCGCCGAACGACGCTGAAGACGGCGCTCGCGATGTTCCTGACGTTCGTGATCGCCGCGACCTGGATCCTGCTCCGGACGCCCGGTCTGCTCAGCTCCGGGGCCGCGCCGGAGCGCGATCCGGACGAGGGGTGAGGAGCGCTCCGGGCCGGGCGCGCCGGGACGAGATCCTCACCACGGCCGCGCTCGCCTGCACCGCGGGCCTCGGCCTCCTCGCGCAGCTCGCGCTCGCCGCGTGGATCGGACCGGGCACGCGGCTGGACCTCTTCTTTCGCGTCACCGCGGTCCCGCTCGCGTTCGTCGGGATCGGCGTGACCGCGTTCAGCGCCTCGGTGATCCCCAGGCTCGCGGCGATGCGGGAGGCCGGGACCGGTCCTTCCCCGAGATCCGAGCTGCTGGCGGGTGGGCTGCTGCTCGCCCTGGCCATCGCCCTGGGCGGGGGGCTGCTCACGATCGCGCTCGCCGCGTTCGTGAACACCGAGGCGGATCCGATCCCGACGTCGCTCGTGCTGCTGGCGTGGACCGCGTGCGTCGGCGGCCTCGCGGCTCAGCTGCTCGGCGCGTTCCACAACGCCGAGGGGCGGTTCGTGCTGCCGGCCGCGTCGGGCGCGATCTTCCCCGTCGCGCTGATCCTCGCGGCCGTGCTCGGACGCGCGTCGGCGCCCGCGTCGTTGGCCGCGGCGTACGCTGCGGCCGGGCTCGGGCAGGCGGCGGTTCTCGCGCTTTTCGTGCGACGCGGGCTGTTCACGGCGGGGAGCTTCGGGAAAGGCCGGGAGCGGGCCGGCGAGCTGGCGGCGGCGGCGCTGCTTCCGGTGGCGGCGACGCTGCTCTCGACGATGTTCGCGGTCAGCGACGCCTTCTGGGCGGCGCGCCTGCCGCCCGCCGGGCTCTCGCACCTGAACCTCGCGGTGCGCATCACGGTTCCCATCGCCGCGATCGTGACCACGGGCGTGGCGACGGTCTCGTTCCCCAGGATCGCCGCGCTGAGCGCCGCACGCCGCGGGGAGGATGTTCGCCGTGAGGTGGGCCTCCTGCTCGTCCGCGGCCTGGCGATGCTCGGCCCTCTGGCCGCCGTCGGTGTCGCCCTGCGGGAGCCGGCCATCCGACTGCTGCTCGGCCGGGGTGCTTTCCTGGCCACGGACGAGCAGGCGCTCGTGGCACTGCTGCCGGCCTACCTGCTCGGCATGGTGGCCGTCGGGGTGAGCAACGCGCTCGTGCGCACGTTCTTCGCGACGGGGCGCTCGACGCTCGCCGCCGCGATCGGGATCACGGCGACGCTCGCGTACTTCGCTCTGTCGGGGCTGCTCGTGCGCGGCGGCGCGGCCGCCATCGCCTGGGTCTACGCGGGGATCTGGACGGCCACGGCACTGGTGCAGGTCGGCGCGCTCGGTCGCCATTTGGGAGGGATCGTCGGTCGCGACGGGTCCATCGCTCTGCTGCGTGCGCTGGGCGCCACCACGGCGGCGGGCGTGGTTGCCGGCGCCGCGTGGCGCCTCCTCGGGGCGCCCGCTCCGGGCCGGCCGGCGCTCCCGTCCCTGGTGGTGGCCGGAGGGCTCGGTCTGATCGCGGCGTTCGTCGTCGGCCCCAGACGGCAGGTGGCCGTCGAGCCCCCCGTCCAGGTGGCGCCCGGGCCTCCGGGGCTGCCCTAGATGTCCGCGGTCATCTTCCGACTCCTCGAGCGGCTCGCCGCGGTGCGCCTGCCCCGCGCCGAGCGCGCCGATACCCTCGTCGTCCGGAGCACGTCGTTCGGGGACTTCACGGTCGTGCTGCCCTTTCTCGCGCAGTGCGCCCTCGAGGCTGGGATCCCGCCCGATCTCCTCGCCCTCTCCCGCTTCGGTGCCGTCGCCGACGCCTTCCTGAAGGACGAGCGGCAGCTCCGTGTCACGGTGGACATGACGCGGCCGGGAACGGTGCTGCGCGACGCGCTGGTCGCGCGCCGCCGGCTCGCGGGTCGGCGCTACCGGAGGGTGATCTACCTCGGCCACAGCAGCGAGGAGGTCGCCGCGCGCGCACAGAAGCTGGGCCTAGTGCGCCTGATCGCCGGCATGTCCTCGCACGTCGTCGGCTTCGGGGCGGGCGCGCACGTGCGCACCCGCGCGGAGCTGGAGCGGAACGCCGCCGCCGGGCTGGCGCCGAACCAGGCGCTGCTCCCGTTCATCGCGACGGGCACGACCCCCGCGATCGGGCGGGCCGGCGTCCTCGAGATGCTCCGCTTCTCGGCCGCCGAGCGGGCGAACGTGCAGGCGCTGGTGGCGCGCCTGCGCGCTCCCGGGCTGCCCGTCGCGGGGTTCTTCTGCGGCTCGCGCCTCGAGCGGAAGCGGTGGCCCGTCGAGCGGTTCGTCGAGGCGATCGCGGGCGTCGCGGAGCGGGGGGTGACCATCGCGCTGCTGGGTGCGGACGAGGACCGCGCCGTCTCGGAGCGCATCCGCGCGGCCCTCCCCGGCCGCCGCATCGAGGTGATCGCGGGCGCGACTTCCCTCCGTGAGAGCGTGCTGCTCTACGGGTGACCCAGCTTTCTTGTACAAAGTTGGCATTATAAGAAAGCATTGCTTATCAATTTGTTGCAACGAACAGGTCACTATCAGTCAAAATAAAATCATTATTTGAAGCTTGGCGTAATCATGGTCATAGCTGTTTCCTGTGTGAAATTGTTATCCGCTCACAATTCCACACAACATACGAGCCGGAAGCATAAAGTGTAAAGCCTGGGGTGCCTAATGAGTGAGCTAACTCACATTAATTGCGTTGCGCTCACTGCCCGCTTTCCAGTCGGGAAACCTGTCGTGCCAGCTGCATTAATGAATCGGCCAACGCGCGGGGAGAGGCGGTTTGCGTATTGGGCGCTCGGTCTTGCCTTGCTCGTCGGTGATGTACTTCACCAGCTCCGCGAAGTCGCTCTTCTTGATGGAGCGCATGGGGACGTGCTTGGCAATCACGCGCACCCCCCGGCCGTTTTAGCGGCTAAAAAAGTCATGGCTCTGCCCTCGGGCGGACCACGCCCATCATGACCTTGCCAAGCTCGTCCTGCTTCTCTTCGATCTTCGCCAGCAGGGCGAGGATCGTGGCATCACCGAACCGCGCCGTGCGCGGGTCGTCGGTGAGCCAGAGTTTCAGCAGGCCGCCCAGGCGGCCCAGGTCGCCATTGATGCGGGCCAGCTCGCGGACGTGCTCATAGTCCACGACGCCCGTGATTTTGTAGCCCTGGCCGACGGCCAGCAGGTAGGCCGACAGGCTCATGCCGGCCGCCGCCGCCTTTTCCTCAATCGCTCTTCGTTCGTCTGGAAGGCAGTACACCTTGATAGGTGGGCTGCCCTTCCTGGTTGGCTTGGTTTCATCAGCCATCCGCTTGCCCTCATCTGTTACGCCGGCGGTAGCCGGCCAGCCTCGCAGAGCAGGATTCCCGTTGAGCACCGCCAGGTGCGAATAAGGGACAGTGAAGAAGGAACACCCGCTCGCGGGTGGGCCTACTTCACCTATCCTGCCCGGCTGACGCCGTTGGATACACCAAGGAAAGTCTACACGAACCCTTTGGCAAAATCCTGTATATCGTGCGAAAAAGGATGGATATACCGAAAAAATCGCTATAATGACCCCGAAGCAGGGTTATGCAGCGGAAAAGCGCCACGCTTCCCGAAGGGAGAAAGGCGGACAGGTATCCGGTAAGCGGCAGGGT
>OBIE01000063.1_pt1 | contig 18325 bp, 11 predicted proteins | sample 1502331 | NCBI WGS metagenome assembly OBIE01 (sample SAMN02324088, study PRJEB22366) | soil metagenome | biome: mixedwood plains | place: Canada | collected 2009-09
CTATGGCTCCAGATGACAAACATGATCTCATATCAGGGACTTGTTCGCACCTTCCTTAATAAAAATGACCTTAAGGCATTTATCGCTTTTCCGTCATCACTTTATCCCGACGATCCAAACTGGATACCCCCTTTATTCATTGAACGCAACGAGCATTTGTCTGCGAAAAATCCGGGGACGGACCATATCATCTGGCAGGCGTGGGTGGCAAAAAAAGCGGGGCAGATAGTTGGGCGTATTACCGCGCAAATAGATACCTTGCACCGCGAGCGTTACGGCAAAGATACCGGTCATTTCGGCATGATTGACGCCATTGATGATCCGCAGGTTTTTGCCGCGTTGTTTGGCGCAGCGGAAGCGTGGTTGAAGTCACAAGGTGCAAGTAAGATCAGCGGTCCTTTCAGCCTGAATATCAATCAGGAAAGCGGATTACTGATTGAAGGTTTTGACACACCACCCTGTGCGATGATGCCACACGGCAAACCGTGGTATGCCGCGCATATTGAACAACTGGGTTATCACAAAGGCATTGATTTACTGGCGTGGTGGATGCAGCGAACCGATCTCACTTTCTCTCCGGCGCTAAAAAAACTGATGGATCAGGTGCGCAAAAAGGTGACCATTCGCTGCATCAATCGTCAGCGGTTTGCCGAAGAGATGCAGATCCTGCGTGAGATTTTCAACTCTGGCTGGCAGCACAACTGGGGATTTGTGCCGTTTACCGAACATGAATTCGCGACCATGGGCGATCAACTTAAATATCTGGTGCCGGACGATATGATCTATATCGCTGAGATTGATTCTGCACCCTGCGCGTTTATTGTCGGCTTGCCGAACATCAACGAGGCGATTGCCGATCTGAACGGATCGCTCTTTCCCTTCGGCTGGGCAAAATTGCTGTGGCGTTTGAAAGTCAGCGGTGTGCGAACTGCGCGAGTACCGCTGATGGGCGTGCGCGACGAGTATCAGTTCAGCCGCATCGGCCCGGTGATTGCGCTGTTATTGATTGAAGCCTTACGCGATCCGTTTGCCCGCCGGAAGATCGATGCGCTGGAGATGTCATGGATCCTCGAAACCAATACAGGCATGAATAACATGCTGGAACGCATTGGGGCGGAGCCGTACAAGCGTTACCGATTGTATGAAAAGCAGATTTAATACCAGCTAACTCAGGTTCATCTCCAGCGGCACCGCCGAGCGAATCAAATGGTGGCCTTCCAGCTCGATATCGTGGAGATTCTTTTTCACGGTCCGCACATGATCGCGTGCTGCGCGCTGGGCGACGTGCGGCAGCCGCTGCAACACCGCGTTGTAGATCCGCGCATGCTGGCGATCGATCTGCTTTTTTTGCTGTGGTCGATGGTAGAGATTATTTACGCTGGCAAACACTGAATTAAACATCAGATCGGTCAATGATTGCAGCGTAAACACCAGCACCTGATTGTGAGAAGCCTGACAAATGGCGAGATGGAAAGCGTGATCCAACTGCGCATGTTCGATCAGCGAAATCTCTTTGTTGTTCTCACTGGCGGCGAGCATTTTTTCATAACAGCGGGTTATCACAACAAAATCAGCCTGCGTTCCCAGCGTTGCCGCCAGCCTTGCCGATTCGCCCTCCAGTAATGCGCGAACGTCGAGCAGATCGTACAGCGTTCGCGGCTGCGTACTGAACAGATGGATCAGCGGGCTGGTGTCCTGCACCCGATTAAGCCGTGCGACACGAGAATCGCGACCCTGCGCCGTTTCAATAATCCCGCGCCCGCGCAGCACGGTCAGCCCTTCACGCAGTGCGGAGCGTGAGAAGCCGAGCTTTTCACACAGTCGACGTTCCGAGGGAAGCGGCTGACCGACCTTCAGTACGCCGTCGATAATTAACCGTTCGATACTCTCTGCAACCACTTCGCAAATAGGGCGACGTTCATCTTTCATTCCCGGACCTCGTGCACAGGTAGGACCAATTTTTCTGTTCTTAACTCGCAAAACACGCACATCACGTAAGTGATTATGTTACATCAATTTAACATTGAGTTAACCAAGACAAGGTCACAGAGCTGGAAAAAAAATGGTCTGACCGGTAGCTAAAGAGATAGACGAAAACGAAAAGCCCGCTTAATAACTGTTCACAGAAGCAGCGCGCAAAAATCAGCTGCCACACAACACAACAAAGCGAAGCCTACTCATGAGCATCTTGTACGAAGAGCGTCTTGATGGCGCTTTACTCGATGTCGACCGCACATCGGTACTGATGGCACTGCGTGAGCATGTCCCTGGACTTGAGATCCTGCATACCGATGAGGAGATCATTCCTTACGAGTGTGACGGGTTGAGCGCGTATCGCACGCGTCCATTACTGGTTGTTCTGCCTAAGCAAATGGAACAGGTGACAGCGATTCTGGCTGTCTGCCATCGCCTGCGTGTACCGGTGGTGACCCGTGGTGCAGGCACCGGGCTTTCTGGTGGCGCGCTGCCGCTGGAAAAAGGTGTGTTGTTGGTGATGGCGCGCTTTAAAGAGATCCTCGACATTAACCCCGTTGGTCGCCGCGCGCGCGTGCAGCCAGGCGTGCGTAACCTGGCGATCTCCCAGGCCGTTGCACCGCATAATCTCTACTACGCACCGGACCCTTCCTCACAAATCGCCTGTTCCATTGGCGGCAATGTGGCTGAAAATGCCGGCGGCGTCCACTGCCTGAAATATGGTCTGACCGTACATAACCTGCTGAAAATTGAAGTGCAAACGCTGGACGGCGAGGCACTGACGCTTGGATCGGACGCGCTGGATTCACCTGGTTTTGACCTGCTGGCGCTGTTCACCGGATCGGAAGGTATGCTCGGCGTGACCACCGAAGTGACGGTAAAACTGCTGCCGAAGCCGCCCGTGGCGCGGGTTCTGTTAGCCAGCTTTGACTCGGTAGAAAAAGCCGGACTTGCGGTTGGTGACATCATCGCCAATGGCATTATCCCCGGCGGGCTGGAGATGATGGATAACCTGTCGATCCGCGCGGCGGAAGATTTTATTCATGCCGGTTATCCCGTCGACGCCGAAGCGATTTTGTTATGCGAGCTGGACGGCGTGGAGTCTGACGTACAGGAAGACTGCGAGCGGGTTAACGACATCTTGTTGAAAGCGGGCGCGACTGACGTCCGTCTGGCACAGGACGAAGCAGAGCGCGTACGTTTCTGGGCCGGTCGCAAAAATGCGTTCCCGGCGGTAGGACGTATCTCCCCGGATTACTACTGCATGGATGGCACCATCCCGCGTCGCGCCCTGCCTGGCGTACTGGAAGGCATTGCCCGTTTATCGCAGCAATATGATTTACGTGTTGCCAACGTCTTTCATGCCGGAGATGGCAACATGCACCCGTTAATCCTTTTCGATGCCAACGAACCCGGTGAATTTGCCCGCGCGGAAGAGCTGGGCGGGAAGATCCTCGAACTCTGCGTTGAAGTTGGCGGCAGCATCAGTGGCGAACATGGCATCGGGCGAGAAAAAATCAATCAAATGTGCGCCCAGTTCAACAGCGATGAAATCACGACCTTCCATGCGGTCAAGGCGGCGTTTGACCCCGATGGTTTGCTGAACCCTGGGAAAAACATTCCCACGCTACACCGCTGTGCTGAATTTGGTGCCATGCATGTGCATCACGGTCATTTACCTTTCCCTGAACTGGAGCGTTTCTGATGCTACGCGAGTGTGATTACAGCCAGGCGCTGCTGGAGCAGGTGAATCAGGCGATTAGCGATAAAACGCCGCTGGTGATTCAGGGCAGCAATAGCAAAGCCTTTTTAGGTCGCCCTGTCACCGGGCAAACGCTGGATGTTCGTTGTCATCGCGGCATTGTTAATTACGACCCGACCGAGCTGGTGATAACCGCGCGTGTCGGAACGCCGCTGGTGACAATTGAAGCGGCGCTGGAAAGCGCGGGGCAAATGCTCCCCTGTGAGCCGCCGCATTATGGTGAAGAAGCCACCTGGGGCGGGATGGTCGCCTGCGGGCTGGCGGGGCCGCGTCGCCCGTGGAGCGGTTCGGTCCGCGATTTTGTCCTCGGCACGCGCATCATTACCGGCGCTGGAAAACATCTGCGTTTTGGTGGCGAAGTGATGAAAAACGTTGCCGGATACGATCTCTCACGGTTAATGGTCGGAAGCTACGGTTGTCTTGGCGTGCTCACTGAAATCTCAATGAAAGTGTTACCGCGACCGCGCGCCTCCCTGAGCCTGCGTCGGGAAATCAGCCTGCAAGAAGCCATGAGTGAAATCGCCGAGTGGCAACTCCAGCCATTACCCATTAGTGGCTTATGTTACTTCGACAATGCGTTGTGGATCCGCCTTGAGGGCGGCGAAGGATCGGTAAAAGCAGCGCGTGAACTGCTGGGTGGCGAAGAGGTTGCCGGTCAGTTCTGGCAGCAATTGCGTGAACAACAACTGCCGTTCTTCTCGTTACCAGGTACCTTATGGCGCATTTCATTACCCAGTGATGCGCCGATGATGGATTTACCCGGCGAGCAACTGATCGACTGGGGCGGGGCGTTACGCTGGCTGAAATCGACAGCCGAGGACAATCAAATCCATCGCATCGCCCGCAACGCTGGCGGTCATGCGACCCGCTTTAGTGCCGGAGATGGTGGCTTTGCCCCGCTATCGGCTCCTTTATTCCGCTATCACCAGCAGCTTAAACAGCAGCTCGACCCTTGCGGCGTGTTTAACCCCGGTCGCATGTACGCGGAACTTTGAGGAGCAGGCTATGCAAACCCAATTAACTGAAGAGATGCGGCAGAACGCGCGCGCGCTGGAAGCCGACAGCATCCTGCGCGCCTGTGTTCACTGCGGATTTTGTACCGCAACCTGCCCAACCTATCAGCTTCTGGGCGATGAACTGGACGGGCCGCGCGGGCGCATCTATCTGATTAAACAGGTGCTGGAAGGCAACGAAGTCACGCTTAAAACACAGGAGCATCTCGATCGCTGCCTCACTTGCCGTAATTGTGAAACCACCTGTCCTTCTGGTGTGCGCTATCACAATTTGCTGGATATCGGGCGTGATATTGTCGAGCAGAAAGTGAAACGCCCACTGCCGGAGCGAATACTGCGCGAAGGATTGCGCCAGGTAGTGCCGCGTCCGGCGGTCTTCCGTGCGCTGACGCAGGTAGGGCTGGTGCTGCGACCGTTTTTACCGGAACAGGTCAGAGCAAAACTGCCTGCTGAAACGGTGAAAGCTAAACCGCGTCCGCCGCTGCGCCATAAGCGTCGGGTTTTAATGTTGGAAGGCTGCGCCCAGCCTACGCTTTCGCCCAACACCAACGCGGCAACTGCGCGAGTGCTGGATCGTCTGGGGATCAGCGTCATGCCAGCTAACGAAGCAGGCTGTTGTGGCGCGGTGGACTATCATCTTAATGCGCAGGAGAAAGGGCTGGCACGGGCGCGCAATAATATTGATGCCTGGTGGCCCGCGATTGAAGCAGGTGCCGAGGCAATTTTGCAAACCGCCAGCGGCTGCGGCGCGTTTGTCAAAGAGTATGGGCAGATGCTGAAAAACGATGCGTTATATGCCGATAAAGCACGTCAGGTCAGTGAACTGGCGGTCGATTTAGTCGAACTTCTGCGCGAGGAACCGCTGGAAAAACTGGCAATTCGCGGCGATAAAAAGCTGGCCTTCCACTGTCCGTGTACCCTACAACATGCGCAAAAGCTGAACGGCGAAGTGGAAAAAGTGTTGCTTCGTCTTGGATTTACCTTAACGGACGTTCCCGACAGCCATCTGTGCTGCGGTTCAGCGGGAACATATGCGTTAACGCATCCCGATCTGGCACGCCAGCTGCGGGATAACAAAATGAATGCGCTGGAAAGCGGCAAACCGGAAATGATCGTCACCGCCAACATTGGTTGCCAGACGCATCTGGCGAGCGCCGGTCGTACCTCTGTGCGTCACTGGATTGAAATTGTAGAACAAGCCCTTGAAAAGGAATAACAAAATGAAAACTAAAGTCATTCTTAGCCAGCAAATGGCGAGTGCAATTATTGCCGCAGGTCAGGAAGAGGCGCAGAAAAATAACTGGTCTGTTTCCATTGCTGTTGCCGATGACGGCGGTCATCTGCTGGCGTTAAGTCGCATGGACGATTGCGCGCCGATTGCGGCTTATATCTCCCAGGAGAAAGCGCGTACCGCCGCGCTGGGGCGTCGTGAAACTAAGGGCTATGAAGAGATGGTGAACAACGGACGTACCGCGTTCGTGACTGCGCCGTTATTAACGTCGCTGGAAGGCGGCGTACCGGTTGTTGTGGATGGGCAAATTATTGGTGCCGTGGGCGTTTCTGGTTTAACCGGAGCACAGGATGCGCAGGTCGCGAAAGCGGCAGCAGCGGTGTTGGCGAAATAAGCGAAAACGAGGAGATAAACAATGAGTCAAACCATAACCCAGAGCCGTTTACGCATTGACGCCAATTTTAAACGTTTTGTGGATGAAGAAGTTTTACCGGGAACAGGGCTGGACGCTGCGGCGTTCTGGCGCAATTTTGATGAGATCGTTCATGATCTGGCACCAGAAAATCGTCAGTTGCTGGCAGAACGCGATCGCATTCAGGCAGCGCTTGATGAGTGGCATCGCAGCAATCCGGGGCCGGTAAAAGATAAAGCGGCCTATAAATCTTTCCTGCGTGAACTGGGCTACCTGGTGCCGCAACCGGAGCGCGTGACGGTGGAAACCACGGGCATTGACAGCGAAATCACCAGCCAGGCGGGGCCGCAGCTGGTGGTTCCGGCAATGAACGCCCGCTACGCGCTGAACGCGGCGAACGCTCGCTGGGGCTCACTGTACGATGCGTTATACGGCAGCGACATCATCCCGCAGGAAGGGGCGATGGTCAGCGGCTACGATCCGCAACGCGGTGAGCAGGTTATCGCCTGGGTTCGGCGTTTCCTCGATGAATCTCTACCGCTGGAAAACGGCAGCTATCAGGATGTGGTGGCGTTTAAGGTGGTTGATAAACAATTACGCATCCAGTTGAAAAATGGTAAAGAAACCACGTTACGTACTCCAGCACAGTTTGTCGGTTACCGTGGCGATGCCGCTGCGCCGACCTGCATTTTGCTGAAAAATAACGGCCTGCATATTGAGCTGCAAATCGATGCCAATGGGCGGATTGGCAAAGACGATCCGGCGCACATCAACGATGTTATCGTCGAAGCTGCTATCAGTACCATTCTCGACTGCGAAGATTCGGTCGCGGCGGTTGATGCGGAAGATAAAATCCTGCTGTACCGCAACCTGCTGGGCCTGATGCAGGGGACTCTGCAAGAGAAAATGGAGAAAAACGGTCGGCAAATCGTGCGTAAACTGAATGACGATCGTCATTACACCGCCGCCGATGGCTCTGAAATTTCTCTGCACGGACGCTCGCTGCTGTTTATCCGCAACGTGGGTCATTTGATGACCATTCCTGTGATTTGGGACAGCGAAGGCAATGAAATCCCGGAAGGCATTCTTGATGGCGTCATGACTGGCGCGATTGCCCTCTATGATTTAAAAGTGCAGAAAAACTCGCGCACTGGCAGCGTCTATATTGTGAAACCGAAAATGCACGGTCCGCAGGAAGTGGCGTTCGCCAACAAACTGTTTACCCGCATTGAGACAATGCTCGGTATGGCACCGAATACCCTGAAAATGGGCATTATGGATGAAGAACGTCGGACCTCGCTGAACTTGCGTAGCTGTATCGCTCAGGCGCGCAACCGCGTGGCGTTCATCAATACCGGTTTCCTCGACCGTACCGGCGATGAAATGCATTCGGTGATGGAAGCTGGCCCGATGCTGCGTAAAAATCAGATGAAATCGACGCCTTGGATCAAAGCCTACGAGCGTAATAACGTGCTTTCCGGTCTGTTCTGTGGGCTGCGCGGTAAAGCGCAAATTGGTAAAGGCATGTGGGCAATGCCGGACCTGATGGCAGACATGTACAGCCAGAAGGGCGACCAACTGCGTGCCGGGGCAAACACAGCCTGGGTTCCGTCACCAACCGCTGCTACGCTCCATGCGCTGCACTACCACCAAACCAACGTACAGAGCGTACAAGCCAACATTGCCCAGACCGAGTTCAATGCTGAATTTGAACCGCTGCTGGACGATCTGCTGACTATTCCGGTTGCTGAAAACGCTAACTGGTCGGCGCAAGAGATCCAACAAGAGCTGGATAACAACGTGCAGGGGATTCTGGGGTACGTGGTGCGCTGGGTGGAGCAGGGGATTGGTTGTTCAAAAGTGCCGGATATTCACAATGTGGCGTTGATGGAAGACCGCGCAACGCTGCGTATCTCCAGCCAGCATATCGCCAACTGGTTACGTCACGGTATTCTGACCAAAGAACAGGTGCAGGCGTCGCTGGAGAATATGGCGAAAGTGGTTGATCAGCAAAACGCTGGCGATCCGGCTTATCGTCCGATGGCGGGGAATTTCGCTAACTCGTGTGCTTTTAAAGCTGCCAGCGATTTAATCTTCCTCGGCGTGAAACAGCCAAACGGCTATACCGAACCGTTATTACACGCCTGGCGTTTACGCGAAAAAGAAAGTCATTAATAGCGTCAAAAAAGCCCCGGCAAGTTTTATTGTCGGGGCTATGATAGTAACTGCGGTAGTACATTTATCCCGGAAATAACCGGAGCGATTATCAGGGTTTAACAATATTAAATACCCGTAGCGCATTACTAGCGGGCCTAAAACAACAATATGGACATCTTAACGATACTCTGCGTCTGCGTGTGCGGAACAGAAACCCTTACCCGATATACTTGTTATGCCAGAGGTAGCAATTGCGTTAGCGGCGTACTGTTGCTGTAAAGTATAACGCCTATATTTTACAGTTCAGTCCTCTTTTGCTTATTACAACCTTAAGTATATCAAGCATATAAAGATAATAAGAGACTGAACAATATGGTTACCTGGACCCAAATGTATATGCCGATGGGAGGACTGGGGCTATCCGCTCTGGTCGCCCTGATCCCGATAATATTCTTCTTCGTTGCACTCGCGGTATTACGTCTGAAAGGACATGTCGCTGGAGCAATAACCCTTATATTATCTATCCTGATTGCAATATTCGCCTTTAAAATGCCGATTGATATGGCATTTGCTGCTGCGGGCTATGGCTTTATTTATGGATTATGGCCAATAGCGTGGGTTATTGTCGCGGCGGTGTTCCTGTATAAATTAACCGTTGCCAGCGGGCAGTTCGATATTATCCGCAGCTCGGTTATCTCCATCACCGACGATCAGCGTTTGCAGGTGTTACTGATTGGTTTCTCCTTTGGTGCGTTGCTGGAAGGAGCGGCTGGCTTTGGTGCGCCGGTGGCGATTACCGGTGCGCTGCTGGTGGGCCTGGGCTTCAAACCGTTATACGCGGCGGGGCTGTGTCTGATTGCCAATATTGCGCCGGTGGCGTTTGGTGCGTTGGGCGTGCCGATTCTGGTCGCCGGTCAGGTAACGGGAATCGATCCGTTCCACATTGGCGCAATGGCGGGACGTCAGTTACCGTTCCTGTCGGTTCTTGTGCCGTTCTGGCTGGTAGCAATGATGGACGGCTGGAAAGGGGTGAAAGAGACGTGGCCAGCGGCGCTGGTTGCTGGGGGAAGCTTCGCTGTCACTCAGTTCTTTACCTCTAACTATATTGGTCCGGAACTGCCGGATATTACTTCGGCGCTGGTGAGTATCGTCTCACTCGCTTTATTCCTTAAAGTCTGGCGGCCGAAAAATACCGAAACGGCAATCAGCATGGGACAATCCGCAGGTGCGATGGTGGTAAATAAGCCATCTTCTGGCGGTCCCGTGCCTTCAGAATATAGTCTGGGGCAAATCATTCGAGCGTGGTCACCGTTTTTAATCTTAACGGTGCTGGTCACCATCTGGACCATGAAGCCGTTTAAAGCGTTATTTGCTCCGGGCGGCGCGTTTTATTCACTGGTGATTAATTTCCAGATCCCTCATTTGCATCAACAAGTGTTGAAAGCGGCACCCATTGTCGCCCAACCAACGCCAATGGATGCGGTGTTTAAATTCGACCCCCTCTCGGCTGGCGGCACCGCTATTTTTATTGCGGCGATTATCTCTATCTTCATCCTCGGTGTGGGGATCAAGAAAGGTATTGGCGTCTTTGCCGAAACGCTAATTAGCTTGAAGTGGCCGATACTGTCGATTGGCATGGTGCTGGCGTTCGCCTTCGTCACCAACTATTCTGGCATGTCCACCACGCTGGCGCTGGTACTGGCAGGTACAGGCGTGATGTTCCCGTTCTTCTCACCGTTTCTCGGCTGGCTGGGCGTATTCCTTACCGGCTCGGACACCTCCTCTAACGCCCTGTTTGGTTCACTGCAATCGACCACGGCGCAGCAAATCAACGTCTCTGACACCCTGCTGGTGGCAGCAAACACCAGCGGCGGCGTAACTGGCAAGATGATCTCCCCGCAATCTATCGCCGTGGCCTGCGCCGCGACGGGCATGGTGGGCCGAGAATCTGAACTGTTCCGCTACACCGTGAAGCACAGTCTGATTTTTGCCAGCGTTATCGGCATTATCACCCTGCTGCAGGCGTATGTGTTTACCGGGATGTTAGTCTCGTAAATCAATAAAGCCGGATGATCGTTAATATCATCCGGCTTCATTTACATTATTCTGTCTTATTAATTGAAAATCATTTCTCGCTTTATTATCCATGCAGCAATAATGTTTTGCGTTCAGATAACCTGCTAAATAATTAAGAGCGTGAGAACATCTATTTTTTTATCACGCAAAACAAGTCTGTATTAATTATGTTCGCTTGATGAGCAAACACCGTTCTATCTGTTGCTTTTGCAATCTTAATCGTTAAAACTACCAACAAATTTATATAGTTACGTTGTGAAATGTTGTTAATTTTTTGTTTGTTGAAATTTCGTAAAAATAGCCAGATAGACATCGTATAGGGGTTATTCTTATAAATTTCACCTGTTTTCTATCAATGATGTCGTTTTCTTAAGAATGGAGGAAGTTATTAGAGAAGATAAAGCATAAAACTATTTCTCCCAGTTACGAATTTTTTAACATTGTTTTGTCACTTGCGTTATTAATGAATAAGAAATTTAAATATAAGAAATCGCTTTTAGCGGCTATTTTGAGCGCAACCCTGTTAGCCGGTTGTGATGGCGGTGGTTCCGGATCTTCCTCCGATACGCCGCCTGTAGATTCTGGAACAGGGTCTTTGCCGGAAGTGAAACCTGATCCAACACCAAACCCGGAGCCGACGCCTGAGCCAACGCCGGACCCAGAGCCTACGCCAGAACCGATACCTGATCCTGAACCAACACCAGAACCGGAGCCAGAACCTGTTCCTACGAAAACGGGTTATCTGACCCTGGGCGGAAGCCAGCGGGTAACTGGTGCTACCTGTAATGGTGAATCCAGCGATGGCTTTACATTTAAACCTGGCGAGGACGTTACTTGCGTGGCGGGTAACACGACAATTGCCACCTTCAACACTCAGTCAGAAGCTGCGCGTAGCTTGCGTGCGGTTGAAAAAGTGTCGTTTAGCCTTGAGGACGCGCAAGAACTGGCGGGCTCCGATGACAAGAAAAGCAATGCGGTTTCGCTGGTAACGTCCAGTAACAGCTGTCCGGCGAATACAGAACAGGTTTGTCTGACGTTCTCCTCGGTGATCGAGAGTAAACGCTTCGACTCGCTGTATAAGCAAATCGATCTGGCACCGGAAGAGTTCAAAAAGCTGGTCAATGAAGAGGTGGAAAACAATGCTGCGACCGATAAAGCGCCATCCACTCATACTTCACCGGTCGTGCCCGTCACCACGCCGGGAACAAAACCGGATCTGAACGCTTCCTTCGTGTCGGCTAACGCGGAACAGTTTTATCAGTATCAACCCACTGAAATCATTCTCTCTGAAGGTCGACTGGTCGATAGCCAGGGATATGGTGTTGCTGGCGTCAACTACTACACCAATTCAGGCCGTGGCGTGACAGGGGAAAATGGTGAATTTTCCTTTAGCTGGGGCGAAACCATCTCCTTTGGTATCGATACCTTTGAACTGGGTTCAGTGCGCGGCAATAAGTCGACCATTGCGCTGACTGAACTGGGTGATGAAGTTCGCGGGGCGAATATTGATCAGCTTATTCATCGCTATTCGACGACCGGGCAAAATAATACCCGTGTTGTTCCGGACGATGTACGCAAGGTCTTTGCCGAATATCCCAACGTGATCAACGAGATTATCAATCTCTCGTTATCCAACGGTGCGACGCTGGGGGAAGGTGAGCAAGTCGTTAATCTGCCTAACGAATTTATTGAGCAGTTTAATACGGGTCAGGCCAAAGAGATCGATACCGCGATTTGTGCGAAAACCGATGGTTGTAACGAGGCTCGCTGGTTCTCGCTGACGACGCGCAATGTTAATGACGGCCAGATTCAGGGCGTTATCAACAAGCTGTGGGGCGTGGATACGAACTACAAATCTGTCAGCAAGTTCCATGTATTCCATGACTCCACCAACTTCTATGGCAGCACGGGTAATGCGCGCGGTCAGGCGGTGGTGAATATCTCCAACGCGGCCTTCCCGATTCTGATGGCGCGTAATGATAAAAACTACTGGCTGGCCTTCGGCGAAAAACGCGCCTGGGATAAAAACGAGCTGGCGTACATTACGGAAGCGCCTTCTCTTGTTGAGCCGGAAAACGTTACGCGCGATACCGCCACCTTTAACCTGCCGTTTATTTCGCTGGGGCAAGTCGGTGAGGGCAAACTGATGGTTATCGGTAACCCACACTACAACAGCATTTTGCGTTGCCCGAACGGTTACAGCTGGAACGGGGGCGTTAATAAAGATGGGCAGTGTACGCTCAACAGCGACCCGGATGACATGAAGAACTTCATGGAGAACGTGCTGCGCTATCTGTCCGACGATAAATGGAAGCCGGACGCGAAAGCCAGCATGACCGTAGGCACCAACCTGGATACTGTCTATTTTAAACGTCATGGTCAGGTTACAGGAAACAGCGCTGCGTTCGACTTCCATCCGGATTTTGCGGGCATCTCTGTTGAGCATTTAAGTAGCTATGGCGATCTCGATCCGCAGGAAATGCCGCTGCTGATCCTTAACGGCTTTGAATATGTGACTCAGGTGGGTAACGATCCTTATGCAATCCCGCTGCGTGCAGATACCAGCAAACCGAAGCTGACTCAGCAGGATGTGACCGATCTGATCGCCTATCTGAACAAAGGTGGATCGGTGCTGATCATGGAAAACGTGATGAGCAATCTTAAGGAAGAGAGCGCGTCTGGTTTTGTGCGTCTGTTGGATGCCGCAGGTCTGTCGATGGCACTGAACAAGTCGGTAGTAAATAACGATCCGCAAGGGTATCCGAACCGCGTTCGTCAGCAGCGCGCAACGGGCATTTGGGTCTATGAACGTTATCCTGCCGTAGATGGTGCGCTGCCGTACACCATCGATAGTAAGACAGGGGAAGTTAAGTGGAAATATCAGGTAGAAAACAAACCTGATGACAAACCGAAGCTGGAAGTTGCCAGCTGGCTGGAAGATGTAGATGGCAAACAGGAAACGCGTTATGCCTTTATTGATGAGGCCGATCATAAAACAGAGGATTCTCTGAAGGCTGCGAAGGAGAAAATTTTCGCCGCGTTCCCGGGGCTGAAAGAGTGTACTAATCCGGCATATCACTATGAGGTCAACTGCCTGGAATATCGTCCTGGCACGGGGGTTCCGGTTACTGGTGGCATGTATGTTCCACAGTATACGCAACTAAGCCTTAACGCCGACACTGCAAAAGCGATGGTGCAGGCTGCGGATTTAGGCACCAACATTCAGCGTCTGTATCAGCATGAGCTCTACTTCCGGACCAATGGTCGCAAAGGTGAGCGTCTGAGCAGCGTCGATCTGGAACGTCTGTACCAGAACATGTCGGTCTGGCTGTGGAACGATACGAGCTATCGTTATGAAGAAGGCAAAAATGACGAGCTGGGCTTTAAAACGTTCACCGAGTTCCTGAACTGCTACGCCAATGATGCCTATGCAGGCGGCACCAAGTGTTCTGCAGATCTGAAAAAATCGCTGGTCGATAACAACATGATCTACGGTGACGGTAGCAGCAAAGCGGGCATGATGAACCCGAGCTACCCGCTCAACTATATGGAAAAACCGCTGACACGCCTGATGCTGGGCCGTTCCTGGTGGGATCTGAACATCAAAGTTGATGTCGAGAAGTATCCGGGAGCAGTATCGGAAGAGGGACAGAACGTTACTGAAACCATCAGCCTGTACTCGAATCCGACCAAATGGTTTGCAGGTAACATGCAGTCAACTGGCCTGTGGGCACCGGCTCAGAAAGAGGTCACCATTAAGTCCAATGCGAACGTTCCTGTGACCGTCACCGTGGCGCTGGCTGACGACCTGACCGGACGTGAGAAGCATGAAGTTGCGCTGAACCGTCCGCCAAGAGTGACTAAAACGTACTCTCTGGACGCTAGCGGTACGGTGAAGTTCAAGGTGCCTTACGGTGGCCTGATTTATATCAAGGGCAATAGCTCTACCAATGAATCTGCCAGCTTCACCTTTACTGGCGTGGTAAAAGCACCGTTCTATAAAGACGGCGCATGGAAAAACGATCTGAACTCACCGGCTCCGCTGGGTGAGCTGGAATCAGACGCTTTCGTCTATACCACACCGAAGAAGAACCTGAATGCCAGCAATTACACTGGCGGACTGGAGCAATTCGCTAACGATCTGGATACCTTTGCCAGCTCGATGAATGACTTCTACGGCCGTGATAGCGAAGACGGTAAGCACCGGATGTTTACCTATAAAAACTTGCCGGGCCACAAACATCGTTTCACCAACGATGTGCAGATCTCCATCGGTGATGCGCATTCGGGTTATCCGGTAATGAACAGCAGCTTCTCGCCGAACAGCACCACGCTGCCGACGACGCCGCTGAACGACTGGCTGATCTGGCATGAAGTCGGTCATAACGCCGCAGAAACGCCGTTGACTGTACCGGGTGCAACTGAAGTCGCTAACAACGTGCTGGCGCTGTACATGCAGGATCGTTATCTCGGCAAGATGAACCGTGTCGCTGACGATATTACCGTCGCACCGGAATATCTGGAGGAGAGCAACAACCAGGCATGGGCACGCGGCGGTGCGGGTGACCGTCTGCTGATGTACGCACAGCTGAAGGAATGGGCAGAGAAAAACTTTGATATCAAGAAATGGTATCCAGATGGCACTCCTCTGCCAGAGTTTTACAGCGAGCGTGAAGGGATGAAAGGCTGGAACCTGTTCCAGTTGATGCATCGTAAAGCACGCGGCGATGAGGTCAGCAATGACAAGTTTGGCGGCAAGAATTACTGTGCTGAATCCAACGGTAACGCAGCGGACACGCTGATGCTGTGTGCCTCCTGGGTCGCCCAGACGGATCTTTCGGAGTTCTTTAAGAAATGGAATCCGGGCGCGAATGCTTACCAGCTGCCGGGGGCGAGCGAGATGAGCTTCGAGGGCGGTGTGAGCCAGTCGGCTTACAACACGCTCGCGTCACTCGATCTGCCGAAACCGGAACAGGGACCGGAAACCATTAATCAGGTTACCGAGCATAAGATGTCTGCCGAGTAAGCCCGTAGGCCGGATAAGGCGCTCGCGCCGCATCCGGCATGAAATAAGGCGCACCGGGTTAACACATTTGCCCGATGCGCCTGCTTATCGGGCCTACAGACGGGGAAAGCCGCGATTATTTGCGCTGGCAGACACCCGTAGGACGGATAAGGCGTTTTACGCCGCATCCAGCAAGTTACAACAAACAACCTTTAACCATGCTTTTTGATGTTTTTCAGCAATACCCCACGGCGATGCCCGTCCTGGCAACCGTCGGAGGATTGATCATCGGCAGTTTTTTGAATGTGGTGATTTGGCGTTACCCAATCATGCTGCGCCAACAAATGGCGGAGTTTCACGGTGAAATGTCGAGTGCGCAGTCAAAAATAAGCCTTGCGCTACCGCGTTCGCACTGCCCACATTGTCAGCAGACCATCCGGATACGTGACAATATTCCGCTGTTCTCCTGGCTGATGCTCAAAGGGCGCTGCCGCGACTGTCAGGCGAAAATCAGCAAGCGTTATCCGCTGGTGGAGTTATTGACAGCACTTGCTTTTTTGCTGGCGAGTCTGGTCTGGCCAGAAAGTGGATGGGGGCTGGCGGTGATGATATTATCCGCCTGGCTGATTGCCGCGAGTGTCATCGACCTCGATCACCAATGGCTGCCCGATGTTTTTACTCAGGGCGTATTGTGGACAGGACTGATTGCGGCATGGGCGCAGCAGAGTCCGCTCACGCTACAAGATGCAGTCACCGGCGTCCTGGTGGGATTTATCACTTTTTACTCTCTGCGTTGGATAGCCGGAATAGTTCTGCGTAAAGAAGCATTAGGCATGGGCGATGTATTACTTTTCGCCGCGTTAGGTGGCTGGGTGGGGGCATTGTCGCTGCCCAATGTTGCTTTAATCGCCTCATGCTGCGGCCTGATATATGCCGTTATTACAAAAAGAGGATCAACCACACTGCCTTTTGGACCGTGTTTAAGTCTGGGCGGTATAGCAACACTTTATCTACAGGCATTGTTTTAATGATAACCACGTCATTATCAAAGTGACATTTTAACTCTTATTAATAACCTTAGAGATTATTTACCATGTCGATAAAACAAATGCCAGGGAGGGTATTAATATCGCTATTGTTGAGCGTTACAGGATTATTAAGTGGCTGTGCCAGCCATAATGAAAATGCCAGTTTACTGGCGAAAAAACAGGCGCAAAATATCAGCCAAAACCTGCCGATTAAATCTGCGGGATATACCTTAGTGCTGGCGCAAAGTAGCGGCACAACGGTAAAAATGACCATTATCAGCGAAGCGGGTACACAAACCACGCAGACGCCTGACGCCTTTTTAACCAGCTATCAACGACAAATGTGCGCTGACCCGACGGTGAAATTAATGATCACTGAGGGAATTAATTACAGCATAACGATTAATGATACACGTACAGGTAACCAGTATCAGCGGAAACTGGATCGTACCACCTGTGGAATAGTCAAAGCATAACGTCGGGTAGATATAAATTGGCGCGGGTTGTTTTTCGTGACGCACGAATTTATCTCATTCAATGGCTGACAAAAATTCGTCACACTCTTAACCAGAGACAATCTCTTAATACAGACAAAGAGCATCTGCGAAAAATTGCACGCGGGATGTTCTGGCTGATGCTGCTTATTATTTCTGCAAAAATGGCGCATTCACTCTGGCGCTATATCTCCTTTTCTGCGGAATATACGGCGGTTTCTCAACCGGTGAATAAACCGAGCCGTGTGGATGCAAAAACGTTCGATAAAAATGACGTGCAATTAATCAGCCAGCAAAACTGGTTTGGCAAATATCAGCCTGTCGCCGCGCAGGTAAAACAACCCGAACCTGTGCCTGTGGCAGAAACGCGTCTTAATGTGGTGCTGCGTGGGATCGCCTTTGGTGCCAGACCCGGCGCGGTTATTGAAGAAGGCGGTAAACAGCAGGTCTATTTGCAGGGTGAAACGCTTGGCTCTCACAACGCGGTGATTGAGGAAATCAACCGCGACCATGTGATGCTGCGTTATCAGGGAAAAATAGAGCGTCTGAGTCTGGCAGAAGAGGAACGTTCCACTGTTGCTGTGACCAACAAAAAAGCCGTCAGTGACGAAGCAAAGCAAGCTGTTGCTGAGCCTGCTGTCAGTGTGCCAGTTGAGATCCCGGCTGCCGTGCGTCAGGCACTGGCGAAAGATCCGCAGAAAATTTTTAACTATATCCAGCTTACGCCTGTGCGTAAGGAGGGGATTGTCGGTTATGCAGCGAAGCCGGGGGCAGATCGTTCTCTGTTCGATGCCAGCGGTTTCAAGGAAGGCGATATCGCCATTGCGCTAAATCAGCAGGATTTCACTGATCCACGAGCAATGATTGCTCTGATGCGGCAGTTACCTTCAATGGATTCCATTCAACTTACGGTTTTACGCAAGGGTGCGCGCCACGACATTTCCATCGCGCTGCGCTACCGACTATTCTGCCCGCCTTACTGGAAGAAGAGCTGAACCAGGATATCGATGAACTGCATTTCGCCCCGTTGAATATCGACCAGCAACTGGCAACCGTAGCAGTGATTCACCAACAGCATATGCGCAACATTGCGCAGTGGTTGCAGGAAAACGGCATCACCCGCGCTACCGTCGCGCCGGACTGGATGTCCATTCCTTGTGGGTTTATGGCTTT
>OBIE01000074.1_pt1 | contig 11506 bp, 10 predicted proteins | sample 1502331 | NCBI WGS metagenome assembly OBIE01 (sample SAMN02324088, study PRJEB22366) | soil metagenome | biome: mixedwood plains | place: Canada | collected 2009-09
ATCGGGCATTATCTGAACATAAAACACTATCAATAAGTTGGAGTCATTACCGACATTAAAAGTAACTTTTTTGAAATTAGAGATAATATTGGCACAGAAAATATATTCAGTTCGTTTAGTGATTTCTCTTCATTCTTAAACGAAATCATGGACAGTTGTTCATAATAATCAAAAGGAAACAAAAATCATTGTAAACCATGCCATCTTTTTAGAGATTACCAGCAGAAAATTCCTTGTTCGAAATTTAGCAGTGCAAGCTATGGAAAAACTTACAACGGAACTACACTCCTTAAGTGAGATGGACCGAAGACATGTAGTCTCTATTTTAGCCGAAATAGCTAATGGCTATGATGATTTTAATGACATGTTGATTTATTTAGAATTTTACCCGAATCATAAGATTCTGATATCTTAAATAAGAAAATCCCGTTCGACGTTCTGAAAAAGAAATCATAAAATATTAGCAGATACTTATTTCGTGACTATATCTTATCCGATGAACTTTTTTCAAAACCAGCATTTAATAATATCTTTGACGAAGATGAACGCGTCTTTGCTCAATGTATCACACAGGAATAATAATATAACACTCAACAATAATATTTATTATAATTATGATTACTTATCACGACGCATTCGCGAAAGCGAACCATTACCTTGATGATGCAGATCTCCCGGTCGTCATTACTCTACATGGACGCTTTAGCCAGGGCTGGTATTTCTGTTTCGAAGCACGAGAATTTCTCGAAACTGGAGATGAGGCCGCGCGCTTAGCTGGTAACGCACCTTTTATTATTGATAAAGACAGTGGTGAAATTCATTCTCTGGGAACGGCAAAACCGCTGGAAGAATATCTACAGGATTACGAAATAAAAAAGGCTACCTTCGGCTTGCCCTGACAAAATAGCCCTCTTCCCACGAAGAGGGCCGCTAACCTTAGTACCCCGCCGTTAAATCATCCACCGAGCGCGGGTCGGATGCGCCGTACAACTCACCGTCCGGCCCAACCATAATGCTTTGTGTACTGCCCATCGCCTCTTTCAGCGCCACTTTCTGACCTTTTGCTTCCAGCAGCTTGAGCGTATCCGGGCTAAACCCTTTTTCGACACGCAGCTCGTCCGGCAACCACTGATGGTGGAAACGCGGCGCATTGGTCGCTTCGGCGACGTTCAAGCCATAATCGATGCTATTCACCACCATTTGCAGCACTGTAGTGATGATCCGGCTACCGCCTGGGCTACCGGTAACCAGCCAGGTTTTACCGTCTTTCACCACAATGGTCGGCGACATCGACGACAGCGGGCGTTTGTTCGGCCCGACGGCGTTGGCATCACCGCCCACCAGCCCGTAAACGTTCGGTACGCCCGGTTTGACGGAGAAATCATCCATCTGGTTATTAAGCAGAATACCGCTCTCGCCCGCGACAATGCCCGTACCGAAGGTGGTGTTCAGCGTATAGGTCACCGCCACCGCGTTACCATCTTTATCCACCACTGAGTAATGGGTAGTTTGATTACTCTCATAAGGCGCAAGCTTGCCGGGGCGAATTTCGCTGGATGGCTTCGCTTTATTGATATCAATTTGATCGGCAATAGATTTGGCATAGGCTTTATTGGTCAGCGCCTGCCACGGTACTTTGACAAAATCCGGGTCGCCAAGATATTCCGAGCGGTCGGCGTAGGCGTATTTCTCCGCTTCTGCCATGATTTGCATCGCATCGGCGCTGCCAAAGCCGTATTTCTTCATATCGAAGTTTTCCAGAATATTGAGGATTTGTACGATATGGATCCCGCCGGAGGATGGCGGTGGCATGGAGTAAACCTGATACCCGCGATAATCGCCGCTTATCGGAGTGCGTTCGACCGCTTTATAGGCTGCTAAATCTTCTTTAGTGATCAAGCCACCGTTTTTCTGCATCTCCTGGGCGATCTGTTCCGCAATCGTGCCTTTATAGAATTCGTCCGGGCCGTTTTCAGCAATCATCTCCAGGCTCTTTGCCAGGTTCGCCTGCACCAGCGTGTCGCCCTTTTTCAGCGGCTCGCCCTCTTTCCAGAAGATAGCTTTACTGTTTTCGTGATTCGGCAACACTTCGCTACCGTAGGTTTTGAGATCGTCAGCCAGCGCGTCGTTAACGATAAAACCATCGCGTGCCAGTTTAAACGCGGGCTGCACGACTTTGTTCAGCGGCATGGTGCCGTATTTATCCAGCGCCAGCGAGAAACCTGCTACCGTACCCGGTGTGCCGGAAGCCAGATGCGAAGTGAGTGATTTTTTGCTGTCCGGGTTGCCCTGATCATCGAGGAACATATCGCGGGTCGCTTTGGCGGGTGCCATTTCGCGGAAATCGATAGCCGTGGTATTGCCATTTTTCGAGCGGATTAACATAAAACCACCACCGCCCAGATTCCCTGCCTGCGGATGCGTTACCGCCAGCGCGTAGCCCACCGCCACGGCGGCATCAACGGCATTCCCGCCCTCCTTGAGAATATCCACCCCCACCTGAGTGGCAGTGGCGTCCACAGACGCTACCATTCCCTGTTTCGCGCGTACCGGGTGGAAGACATCTTCCTCCACACCATACGAGACGGGCGGCGCAGGAGGCGCGGCGGCGGCGCTAAAACAACTTCCTGAGAGCAGAGCAGCAATGGCCACCCGGCGTAAAAACGTCGGTTTTATCATCGTTATTCTCCAGAGATTAAGGGGCAACCCCAGCTAAGCCTGGTATATAACTCTGAATTAATCATCGTTTTGTCGGGAAGCGAGTAAACTTAAAGGATATCTTCAGAGGAGGATACGCGATGAAACGACTTCTGATTCTTACGGCACTCCTGCCGTTTGTCGGCTTTGCACAGCCCATTAATACTCTGAACAACCCTAACCAGCCGGGGTATCAGATACCCAGCCAGCAGCGGATGCAAACCCAGATGCAGACTCAGCAAATCCAGCAAAAAGGGATGCTGAATCAGCAACTGAAAACGCAAACTCAGTTGCAACAGCAGCATTTAGAAAACCAGATAAACAATAATTCTCAGCGGGTGTTGCAGTCACAGCCGGGGGAGCGAAATCCCGCCCGGCAGCAAATGCTGCCCAACACCAACGGCGGGATGTTAAACAGCAACCGTAATCCGGATAGTTCGTTGAATCAGCAGCATATGCTGCCGGAGAGGAGAAACGGCGACATGCTGAATCAGCCCAGCACGCCGCAGCCTGACATTCCGTTGAAAACTATTGGGCCGTAAAGTTCGGACCAATCACGTCAATCGCATCGGTACAGATGCAATCCACACCCCAGCGCAGCAACTCTGCTGCGCGCTGGGGTTTATTGACGGTATAAACCAGAATCCGCAGTCCGGCGTCTTTCAACTGCATCACTCGCGCTTTATTGAATAACTTATGATTGAGATGAATAGAGACGCAGCCCAGCCGCGCGGTCAGTTCGCGCCAGTCGTCGCGCCACTCATCCAGCAACAAACCGCGCGGCAGTTCCGGTGCCGCCTGTTGTGCAGCTTCTAAAGCATCAATCTCAAACGATGACAGCAGCGGCGGCGTCATACCGGCCCACAGCTCGCGTGCCGCCAGCGCCACCATTTTGCCCGTTAATGGCCCGGTGCCGGTGGTGGGTTTGATTTCGATATTCGCCATCATCCCGTGTTCGCGGCAACGTTCCGCCACCTGCGAAAGCAACGGTAGCGGCTCACCTTTAAACATTTTGCTGTACCAACTGCCCGCATCCACGCGCAGTAAATCCTGCCAGTTCAGTTCACCCGCGACGCCCCAGCCGTTGCTGGTACGTTCGAGATTGTCGTCATGGAGCAGGAAGATCTCGCCATCTTTCGATAACTTCGCGTCAAATTCGATCATCTTATGACCGTATTTTGCCCCGACGTCGATTGACGCCAGGGTGTTTTCCGGGGCCAGCTTACCGCCGCCACGATGAGCGACGATGCGGGGATAAGGCCAGTTACTCATACTCGTTGTCCTGTTTCACCATCAAAAAGATGCAGCTGATTTTCCGCCAGATGCAGCCACAGCGTGCTGCCTGCCGTCGGGCGCTCCTGATGCGCCAGTCGCACCACCAGCTTCTGCTCGCCCCAGCGTCCGTGCGCCAGGTTATCTGCGCCGAGGATCTCCAGCGTGTCCATCACCATCGGTACGCCGCCTTCTGCCTGCGAGCTTAGCGCAATATGTTCCGGGCGAATGCCGAGAGTCATTTTACGCCCGGCATACTGACGGTAGCCACCGTTTAGCGGCAGCTCAATACCGCCGTCCAGTTCGAAATGCGTGCCTTCGTTATTCACGCGGCCTGTCAGCAGGTTCATCGCCGGACTGCCGATAAAACTCGCTACAAACAGGCTGGCGGGCTTTTCGTAGACTTCAACTGGTGTGCCAATCTGTTCGGCAACACCGCCGTTCATCACCATTACTCGCTGGGCGAGCGTCATCGCTTCAACCTGATCGTGAGTAACGTAGAGTGAAGTCGTTTTCAGGCGACGGTGCAACTGTTGCAGTTCAAGACGCATCTGCACGCGCAGCTTGGCATCGAGGTTAGAGAGCGGCTCATCAAACAGGAACACCGCCGGATCGCGCACAATCGCGCGGCCCATCGCCACACGCTGGCGCTGACCGCCGGAAAGCTCGCGCGAGCGACGTTTGAGCAGACCGTCCAGCTCCAGAATGCGCGCCGCTTCTTTAACGCGCTCGGCAATTTGCTGCTTGCCCATGCCGCGAATTTTCAGCCCCCACGCCATGTTTTCTTCGACACTCATATGCGGATAAAGCGCGTAGTTCTGGAACACCATCGCAATCCCGCGATCTTTTGGCTCCATTTCAGTCACGCGCTGGTCGTTGATCCAGATATCGCCTTCTGTCACCCGCTCCAGCCCGGCAACCATGCGCAGCAGCGTCGATTTCCCGCAGCCAGACGGCCCGACCATCACGATAAATTCGCCATCCGCCACATCAAGGGTCAGCGGTTTAATGACCTGGGTTTTACCATCCCAGCTTTTGGTTACTGCCTGTAATTTCAGTCCTGCCATCTTATTTCTCACTATCGACCAGGCCGCGCACGAAGGCACGCTGCATCACTAAAACAATCACCACCGGAGGGATAAGCGTTAACAACATCGCCACCATCACTGAGTTCCATTCCGTGGTGCCTTCGCCTGTAGCGATCATCCCTTTGATCCCTGCCACGGTGGTGCCGAGATCCACATCGGTAATAATCAACAACGGCCACAAATACTGATTCCAGCCGTAGATAAAGGTGATCACAAACAGCGCCGCCAGATTAGTTTTGGAGAGCGGAAAAACGATGTCGCAAAAGAAGCGCATTGGCGATGCGCCGTCGATCCGCGCGGCTTCCACCAGCTCATCCGGCAGCGTCATAAAGAACTGGCGGAACAGGAAAGTAGCGGTCGCCGAGGCCATCAGCGGCAGCGTTAAACCGGCGTAGCTGTCGAGCATCTGCAGGTTGGCGATGACTTCCACCGTCGGGAAGATACGTACTTCAACCGGCAGCATCAGGGTGATAAAAATCATCCAGAAGAAGAGGTTACGTAGCGGAAAACGAAACCAGACAATGGCAAATGCCGAGAGCATCGAGACGGTAATTTTGCCGAGCGTAATGCTGAACGCCATCACAAAGCTGTTAAGCAACATCCGCCAGAACGGCGCGCTATTCGTGCCTACCCCGTTCACCCAGATGTTGTGGATGTTTTCCAGCAGATGTGTGCCGGGGATGAGCGTCATCGGCGCGGCATAGACGGCCTGTTTATCCAGCGTCGCCGCGACAAACGCCACGTACAGCGGGAAAAGGATCACCGCGATCCCGAGGATCAGCATGGTATGGCTGAATATCGTCAGCCACGGACGGTTCTCAATCATTGGTAACGCACCTTGCTTTCAACATAGCGGAACTGCACCACCGTCAGCACGATGACGAGGAACATCAACACCACCGACTGTGCGGCAGACGAAGCCAGATCCAGTCCGGTAAAACCTTCGCGGTAGATCTTATAAATCAGCGTCGTGGTGGCCTGAACCGGCCCGCCGGACGTGGCGGCGTCGATCACCGGGAAGGTGTCGAAGAAGGCATACACCAGGTTCATTACCAGCAGGAAGAAACTCACCGGGGCGATAAGCGGCAGCGCAATCTTAAAGAAGCGGCGAATCGGCCCTGCACCGTCGATGGCTGCGGCTTCGATCAACGAACGGGGAATGGATTGCAGCGCGGCATAGAAGAACAGGAAGTTGTAGCTGATTTGCTTCCATACTGAGGCAAACACCACCAGAAACATTGCCTGACCGCTGTTTTGCGCGTGGTTCCAGTCGTAGCCGAACTCCGCGAGAAAATGGGTGATCAGCCCGCGACCGGGGTTAAACAGGAAGATCCACAATACGGCGGCAACGGCGGGAGCCACGGCGTAAGGCAGCAACATTAAGGTTTGATAGAAACGGCTGCCGCGCACGATGTACTCCACCAGCGCCGCAAAGAACAGCGATACCAGCAAACCGCTGACGGTGACAAAGGTGCTGAATTTTATCGTCGTCCAGAAGGAGTCGAGATAGTAGCTGTCATGGAACAGCGTGACGAAGTTATCCAGGCCGACAAACTGGCTGGAGAAACCAAACGGATCGACGCTTTGTAGCGAGTACCACAACGCTTCGCCCGCAGGCCAGATAAAAAAGATAACGGTGATGATGAGCTGCGGCGCGACCAGCAGATAAGGCAGCCAGCGCGAGCGGAACACCGGACGGGATGATGACATTACGGTTAATTCCTGAACTGTGCCGGATGCGCTTCGCTTATCCGGCCTACACGCGATGCCAGGTCAGATAAGCGAAACGCATCCGACATTACACTGATTAAGACTTCGTCGATTTCTCAAAGCGGCGCAGCAACTGATTTCCACGCTCAACGGCGGTATCCAGTGCCTGCTGTGGTGTCTTCTTACCGGTCCACACGCTCTCCAGCTCTTCATCCACAATCACGCGGATCTGCGGCATGTTGCCCAGACGCAGCCCTTTGGTGAACGGCAACGGCGGCTTATTCAGCATCTGACGCGTCGCGGTATCCGCCCCTGGGTTTTTCTCATAAAAGCCCTGCTCACGGGTCAGGTCATACGCTGCTTTGGTGATTGGCAGATAACCGGTTTTCTGATGCCACTCGGCAGCGTTTTCTGGCTTCGCGAGGAAATCGAGGAACTTCGCCACACCGGTATACGTTTCTTTATCTTTACCCTGCATCACCCACAGGCTGGCTCCGCCGATAATGGCGTTTTGTGGCGCATCTTTCGCATCGGCGTCGTAAGGCATCATGCCTACGCCGTAGTTAAATTTGGCGTACTCGCGAATGTTGGCAAGAGAACCGGAAGAGGCGGTGGTCATCGCGCAATCACCGTTATAGAACTTCTCGGTGGATTCATCCTTACGACCGACGTAGCTGAAGTCGCCCTTCTTGTTCATCTCCTCGAGCATGGCGATGTGTTTCACCTGCTCCGGCTTATTGAACTCCAGCACCGCGTCCGTGCCGTCAAAGCCGTTGTTTTTGCTGGCAAACGGCAGACCGTTCCAGGCGCTAAAGTTTTCCAGTTGGATCCAGCCCTGCCAGCCGCTGGCGTAGCCGCACTTCATGCCGGAGGCTTTCAGTTTCGCGGCATAGTCCGCCAGATCCTGCCAGGTTTTCGGCGGCTGTTCCGGGTCTAATCCTGCTTTCTTGAAGGCGTCTTTGTTGTAATAGAGAACGGGGGTCGAGCTGTTGAATGGCTGGGAGAGTAAGTGGCCCGTTTTGCTGTCGGAGTAGTAACCTGAAACCGTCGGCACAAACTGCGACTCATCGAACTGAATCCCTGCCTCTTTAAACACGTCATACACCGGTTTAATGGCTTTCGACGCCATCATGGTGGCGGTGCCAACTTCATAAACCTGCAAAATAGCCGGCGCGTTGCCGGTACGAAATGCGGCAATCCCCGCGCTTAAATTCTGTTCGTAGTTGCCTTTATAGGTCGGTACAATTTTGTAATCCGGGTTTTCGGCGTTAAAACGTTGGGCCAGAGAATCCACCTCTTTACCCAGTTCCCCTTCCATAGAATGCCAGAACGGAATGGTCGTCACTGCCTGTGCATTCCCCATTAACGCCAGTCCGAGCGCCAGTGCTGAAGCTGTATAATGTAACGGTTTCATCGTTTATCTCTCTTGTTGTACCGAATGCGCGAATTCACGCGTTTTATGCTCGCGGGGTAACATGACATGCTCGAATTACAGAAAAATAACTTTTTTGTTACATTTGTAAGATAGTAAGGTGTCAGAAAGATGACAAGGCGGTGACGGCGTGGGTGAGGGAAAATGGGAGATGGGGCACGGATAAGCGGGAAAATATAGAAGGTCTGAATCAAACTCTACAGATTGCTCATCGTTTCATGCCGGATGCGGCGTAAACGCCTTATCAGGCCTACAAGATCGTGCAAATTCAACATATTGCCACTCACCCAGTAGGCCTGATAAGCGCAGCGCATCAGGCAATTTTACATTTGTCACCTGTCTCAAAGGAGTCTTTTGACTCCCTATCAATCAACGTGTTATTACCCGCCTAAATACGCACTTCTCACCGCTTCATTCGCCAGCAGCGCATCACCAGTATCGGAAAGCACTACATGGCCGTTTTCCAGCACGTAGCCGCGATCCGCCAGCTTTAGCGCCTGGTTGGCGTTCTGCTCGACGAGAAAGATAGTCATCCCCTGCTCGCGCAGCTGCTCGATGGTGTCGAAAATTTGCTGGATGATAATCGGCGCAAGACCGAGCGATGGCTCATCAAGCAGTAGCAAACGCGGGTTGCTCATCAGCGCACGACCAATCGCCAGCATCTGCTGTTCACCGCCGGACATGGTGCCCGCCCGCTGAATACGGCGCTCATGCAGACGTGGAAACAGCTCATACACCCACTTTATGCGCTCCTGGAACTGGTCGCGTTCAGCAAAAAAACCGCCCATCGCCAGGTTCTCTTCCACCGTCATCCGCGAGAAGACGCGACGCCCTTCCGGGACAATCGCCACCGCTTCGCGCATGATTTTCGCTGTCTGCCAGTCGGTAATGTCTTTATCATCAAACACAATTCGCCCGCTGGTGGCACGCGGATCGCCGCATAACGTGCCGAGCAAGGTGGTTTTCCCCGCCCCGTTCGCGCCAATCAGCGTGACAATCTCGCCCTGATTGATATGCAGGCTCACCTCATGCAGCGCCTGGATTTTGCCGTAGTGGGCGCTGACTTTGTCAAAGGACAACATGACTTTTTCCATCTTATGCCTCACCTAAATAGGCACGGATCACGTCCGGGTTATTACGGATCTGCTCCGGCGTACCGTTTGCCAGCGGCGTCCCCTGATTGACCACGTAAATTCGGTCCGAAATTCCCATCACCAGCTTCATATCGTGTTCAATCAACAAGATAGTGGTGTTGTGATGATTGCGCAGTTCGGCAATCAGCTCATCCAGCTCTTTCGTCTCTTTCGGGTTAAGACCTGCCGCAGGTTCGTCGAGCATTAAAATCTCCGGCTGCGTCACCATGCAGCGGGCAATCTCAAGACGGCGCTGGTCACCATAGGCCAGGTTACTCGCCTGACGGTTGGCGTGTTCCAGCAAACCAATGCGCTCAAGCCAGGTCGCGGCGCGGTCGAGCGCTTCGCTCTGGGCGCGACGGAAGGATGGCGTTTTCAACAGGCCAGAGAACAGCCCGGTTTTCAGTTGCTGATGCTGCGCCACCAGCAGGTTTTCAATTACCGTCATTTCACGGAACAGACGCACATGCTGGAAGGTGCGCACCACGCCCATGCGGGCAATTTGCTGCCCCGGTAAACCTTCCAGGTGCTGATCGCGCAGTAAAATGGTGCCGCCGGTGGGTTTGTAGAATCCGGTCAGACAGTTAAAAACCGTGGTTTTTCCGGCACCGTTAGGGCCGATTAACGAGACGATCTCCTGCGGGTACAGTTCAAGATTGACGTTGTTCACCGCCAGCAGGCCGCCGAAGCGCATCATCAGGCCGTTAACAGATAATAATGGCTGACTCATGCCTGCTCTCCTTTCGCTGCGCCGTTTTTCAGCTTCAGTTGCGGGCGCGTCATGGGCAGCAAGCCCTGCGGACGCCAGATCATCATCAGCACCATCAAACCACCGAGCATTAACATGCTGTATTCGTTGAAATCACGCATCAACTCGCGCGACACCACCAGCAAAATTGCCGCCAGAATCACCGCAAATTGCGAGCCCATACCGCCGAGCACCACTATCGCCAGCACAAACGCCGATTCGGCAAAGGTGAAGGATTCCGGGCTGACAAAGCCCTGACGCGCCGCAAACAGCGTTCCGGCAAAACCGGCAAACGCGGCACTTATGGTAAAGGCAGTCAGCTTGATACGACGCGGGCTTAAGCCCAGCGAACGGCAGGCGATTTCATCTTCACGCAACGCTTCCCACGCACGCCCCAGCGGCATCCGCAGCAGGCGGTTAATGACAAACAGGCTTAGCACCACCAGCAGCAACGCCACCAGGTAGAGGAAGATGACACGATCGGAGGGATCGTATTTCAGGCCAAAGAAATTACTGAACGTGTCCCAGCCGCCTTCACGAGCGGTACGGCTGAACTCGAGTCCGAAGAGTGTCGGTTTCGGGATCTGACTGATTCCGTTCGGGCCGCCGGTAATTTCGGTGTTATTGAGCAGCAATATGCGCACAATTTCGCCGAAACCGAGGGTAACGATCGCCAGATAGTCACCGCGCAAACGCAGCACCGGAAAACCGAGCAGGAAGCCCGCCGCCGCTGCCATTAATCCAGCAATCGGCAGGCAGGTCCAGAAGCCCAAGCCGTAATAGTGATTGAGCAGCGCAAAAGTGTAAGCGCCGATGGCGTAAAAACCGCCGTACCCCAGCACCAGCAGACCAGAAAGACCAACAACCACGTTCAGCCCGAGACCGAGGATAATGTAGATCATGGTCAGGGTGGCAATATCCACCGTCCCGCGTGAAACCATAAACGGCCACGCCACCGCAAGCACCAACAGCGCCACGAGGAACAGTTTCTGCTTCACCGTGGAGCCATCAATGGCGGGCAGAATAAACTTCGGTCCGGAAACGCTTTTCAACCCTTTCTGGAAAGCCGGTCGCAAAAGCTGGAAGAAAAAGACCACCGCCGTGCCGATAAACACCCACTGCCAACGGACATCCGAAGCCGTGTCGACCACCAGTTTGGTGCCATCCAGCTCCAGTTGCACGCCCATAAAGACGCCCGCCAGCACAAAGAACATCGCGGCAGAGAGCAGCGCCATTGCAATATGCATCGGTTTCATACTTTCTCTACCTCCGGGCGACCCAGAATACCGGTCGGCATCACCAGCAGCACCAGAATCAGCAGGGCGAATGAGACCACATCTTTATATTCCGTACTCAGATAGGCAGAAGAGAGCGCCTCCGCAATCCCCAGAATCAGGCCGCCAATCATCGCTCCCGGAATGCTGCC